>Ga0210059_1005714_pt1 | contig 19981 bp, 14 predicted proteins | sample Ectturendosymbi2_FD_188042 | JGI IMG/M metagenome (GOLD analysis project Ga0210059, IMG submission 188042) | Ecteinascidia turbinata endosymbiont from Florida, USA - Sample 2 (SPAdes) (version 2) | ecosystem: Host-associated > Tunicates > Ascidians > Unclassified | place: Key West, Florida... | reverse complement strand
GCAAAATAGAAAAAAAAACAAAAGGTGTACTTCATGCCGAAAAGCATAGAATGTGCACACAGAAAATACAAAAAAGTAAATACACACATACAATAAAACAGAGTTACAGAATACTAGAAATCACAGCAGTTTGTTAGACAAATGAAATGTTGCTAAAGTTCATAGTTGGGAATTTGTTTGAAATGTTGCTGTAATGTTGCTAATGTTGCTGACAAATGAAATGTTGAAATGAAATGTTGCTAAAGTTGAAATGTTGCTAAAGACAAATGAAATGTTGCTAAAGTTCATAGTTGGGAAGTTAGCAGAACACTTCTAAACCCTTTGGCGTCTTTTGATCAATCCATTAATACTCTGCCACAGTTTTAGTAAATTTTAAGTTCGAAGCAGTGCAGGATTGAATTTGATCCGCAGATTTTAAAAGTGAGTTTAACCGTGACACTTGCAGTCGCCCACTGGCTCTACCATCTCTCTCTCGTTGGATTTCCTTGGCGCTGCTCAAGCTAAACTGCGTTCTGAACCGCACTTCTGTTTTCCGGAATCTTTTCGATTCCCTTTAGGCATTTTATTCTTGTTGGCACCTAACACTATCTCTAAATCATATAAATTGCCTTTCTACTTTCGAATTAAACTCGTACAAGGTTATTATGATATTTGTGATCATTAAACCACTCCATCCAAAATTAGCTCACGCTTTTGGTTGCAGGCTGAGTCTTAAGTGCAAGCGTGCATTCTCACACCTCACCGGTGATAGTCACTGTAACGAAACGGGCATTATTATGTAGCAGTTTACCCGTGCCACGAAGTACAGCTGACGAAAATTCCAATCATAATCATTTCATTATAGAGGAGGACAGTTTTACTGCGCAGCTTATCTTTAGTGATGGAAACTGCAGTTCATCAATTTATCTCCTAACATTTCACCTCAGTTTTGTTTCCAAAACGCTAAGTTTTTGTTTACAAATTACACGCACACGTATTTGCTGATCATACTGTTTTTATGACATTTGGTCAGTCAAAGTTAATAAGACAACAAAAATGTAATTATTAACTGATACTCCTATCGCCCCCCAACCGCCCATTTCAGCTTCACCGCCCCCCTAGAGTTTCTCACCGCCCCCAGGGGGCAGTGGCGTAGCTAAGGGGGGGCGGGGGGGCGGTCAGCCCCTGGCGGCACTTTTATGGGGGCGGCACTATGGGCCATGCTGCAGGCTATGCAAAGGCTGTATTGAAATAAAAGTGCTTTTAATATCGGGACACTACTTGCAGTTAAAGGTCCTTTTTGATTTTGAGTAATTTTAAACGATGGCATGTGTATTTAAGCGATTGTTATCTAAGCCAAATAATAAATCGTGTATCACGGATGTTGTATCAATAGTTTTTTTTACATGAAGCTGCAACACGATTCTCAACACGCTTATCAACTCACATGATGTCAGATTTTACTGATTCACTACACGGTTGGTTGATCGAGTGTTGGGTCGTTGTTGACGTTTGATCGTAGTCCTTATGACGTTATAAAACTTAGTAGGAGTATGGTGGATGACTGTGGGCAAATGTGTGGCTGTGGTGAGCTCTAAGCTTTTGTAAGTGCTCTTAAGTTTTGTGCCTGCGAGTGAAAGCGCATTGTTGGGTCTAAAAAACCTTTCTGTGTAAATCTAATAAAGGCGCAGTTGGATTTGTGCTCGTCAAAATGGATTTCCGTGTGTGTGGAGAAATATAATCTAGCTCAGTATTCTTCAACAAGGGTTCCGTGGTACCCTGGTGTTCCGCGAAACATATAGTGGGATTTCGTGGGTTCCTCATTTTTTTAGGGGAAATGATTTCTTGCTTCAGTATGCTGATGCGTCTTTATGAAAATTTTTAGATCACCGTGCAGCATTCAAATTACAAGGAGGCCAGTTAGTTGCACAGGAGGTTGAGTGCAGTTAATAGCCGAAAAAGAAAATTGATAGTTGTTCCGTCGCTTGTTGTTCATTGTTGTGCAATTAAGAAGAATGTTATTGTTGCATCACAGTTGTATGATGTGGCTGATGCACAGTTCACAGTAGAAAAAGAAGGCCCCCTTGAACTTTTGCAGTTCATTCAAAAGTACAACCTTGGGAACTCTGTTCCAAATATGATAATGCTGCGGATTTTCTTCACAATCGCCGTTAGTGTTGCTACCTGTGACTTGTGAGAGGAGCTTTTCGAAACGAAAACTGATCAAGAATTACTTGAGATCTAACCTTGCGGTTGAGAGATCTTGCCACACTGTCTATAGAGCAACAATTGACAGACAATATAAATTTTGACATTGCCATTGAAGAATTTGTCAACAAAAAGGCAAGAAAAGTTACTGTGTAGAAAATTGTAGTGTTCATTTCAAAAATAAAGATGGTCCTAAATTTTTTACACTTTTTTTACTATTTTTCCCTATATGTCATTTTTGCTTAAATTTATTTAACTGTTACTTACAATGTTTGAGTTTTTTGGTGTACATTTAAAACATACCATATTTGAGAATGTCAAAGTACTGTAATATTATAATGGTGCACAAACTAGTTAATATATATACAAAGCTTTAAGAGCCCGTCACTGTGCAATATGTATTTTTATGAGCTTCGGGGGCGTCAAACTCAAAGGCCGCCCCGGGCAGCGCACACTCTAGCTGCGCCACTGCCAGGGGGGCGGTATCGCCTGCTTTGGGAACCACTGGTTTAAAACAATTGGACGTAGTTTGAAAAATTTGGGCTCCTATCAAAAACTCTTCGCCCCCCTGGTGTCCCAAGCTTTATACGGGCCTGATAGTAAGTCAAAAGAAGTCACTCTTCCTTGTAGTTAGAAAAGGTAGAATTTTAGGACAAATTAACTGATTTTGTGGCCCGTCAGCGATAATGCACATTTCATGCGGCTCGTGATAGTGAATAGGTTCCCATCCCTGCTGTAAAATTAAGGTTTTATATTTGCCAAGCAATTTTTGCGCACCCATCAAAGTGGCGCCCATGGCACATGCCATGCCTGCCATTTGCTAGGTACGTCACTGCTGCTTAGTGCTACATTATTGGTCAAAATCTAGTGGACCAGACTCCCGCAGAGTATTTTTACATGGAAAGTTTCAGATAATTGCAGAGCTATGCATTATTGCAGACAGATTGGGTACTATCACACACAGTCACAATGGCGAAATTGGCTACTCCTAAATGGAACCAACGTGTGGTGACTGTTTCAACATGAATTTTAACTGCAACGAGTCTCCACAGTCCCTGCCGCGTATGAAGAAAAGCCAACATGCAGCACGAGCCAGCAAGCGGCCACAGCTCATTGAAGTAACGTTATCCGCTCACATCACATGGCGCGTTGTCGTAATGTTGATTTCTTGCAATACCGCAGGTCATTAGCCCTCTGCTTAACTTTTTTGCTTATCGTGGTCAACGTGGAGAAGTCGCTCGACACGGTCACCGCGGGTGAGCTGTAAATAGTAAATTGAAAGAATTGTGTACTGCGTCACCGCGATCAAGAAGCGAACTGCTTTGATTTGTGCCACGCTTGCATATGACTGTCCGCAAAACACCTTATTTCTTTAACGGAATTCTGTCGCAAACGCAAATTTGACGCGTCTTGTTTACGAACAGTTTGCTTGAACAAGCCCAAGCGTTTGGTATAAAACTCATTGTTTCCGCTGACTTTGGGTCAGATGTAATCAGTCAGTTCACGTTGCCTATTCCGCCTTGCAGAGTATTTGTTTGGTCATAACCGTTGTTAAAGCTAAACTAAAACTTCAGAGGAATGTTTGCCTTCTCATCAACTTATGATTTTCATGGTGACTTCATTCATCGCGTGAATTATTAAAATCGCTGAAAATTTATATAGATTGGTTTGATTCTTGCGTTGTTAATAAAGTTTGCAGTTTATCAGATAGCTGTTTTTTGTCGTAAAATTATCTGCATAATTTGAAAAACAAGCTTACTTTATTAGGCGCTGCAAATCAACAACCTTTTGAAAGCAGTGTGACAGCTTCCGAATTACGTAAAAACGTTAATGGCTTTGTGTGCCAAACATCTTTTGTGTACAGGACAGTGTCACCCTTACTAAAATTCCTGACAAACTAAAAACTACTTGCAAAATTTCAAGTAAAAATCCTCTCCACACCAGTGCGGGGACTAAGTGATTGTAGGAACCTCACAAACAAAATGAAATTCTATGGAGATTACAGTAACTAGTTACTAGACGAAACTCGATGGTAAAAACTAGCTGGATTTGCAACGTTGCTTTCTACAGCGCAACTAAGACGCCCCTGCTGTATCTGCTGAGCATGGTTGGTGCCATAATTAGCTAGTCTCAAATTTAGCTCATGATCCACAGACCTCAGGCTAACCATATGATAGAGGCGATCCACATCTTAAGATACGATTAAATTTTATTCAGGTCTAGCTGAAGGAAATGCGTAATCCATAAGGCGAATCAAACTCGCAGCAGATTTGTATAGCTTTAGGAATCAATTCAATACAAATTCATTTGATTGGTATCACAACTCGTGCTATGAACAATCACTTCGCGTGGCATCCGTGCCGAAGGTTGCCGACGCCTGGAATAGACCAGAAGAGAGACCTGTGTGGCAGACAGTTGGCAGATGGGCATAAGAGCTGAAAACAAACCTAACCTGAGGCTCGCTAAACAGTATTTCTCTGAGTTAGTGTGAACCCGCTAATTTCCAGGCACCAGCTCTACAGTGAAGACAACTTCGCGCAAAAATGATTAAAAAATGCAAAGCTGTGACAAAAAATGCAATTACCAACAGTGGCGCTTGTTATTTCTTACTGCCACATACGTTTCAAACCTGTTTTAAAACCCACCGCATAAGCATTGTAAAATCTCCCAAGTTTGTGAACTGTCCAGCGACAAACGATTGTTAACTTTGTTCGGTTTTTCTACATTTTGTAATTGCTTCTACAATTTGCAGTGGTTCTTAACCGGGGGAAGGCCTCCCCAGGAGGGCGTCAATAAATTTCTAGGTGGGCGTGAGCCCTTACGCGCTCTACAACATGCAAGTCTGATCAATAAATCCACCAATAAATACATTTGTTTTTGTAGCTTATTTAATGTCGGAGGGTCTTGAAACAAAGAACAATTACATAAGGGAGGCGTGGTAGAGCAAAGGTTAAGAACCACCACGGCTTTAGGGTGTTGTGGCAAGATCGCCTGATTACTGTGAGAGACCCTGCTTGGTTGTTGCATCTCGTAGATGAGTTTGTATGGAATTTTCGTGTAGTGATTGCTTTTACGATGCGTGATAGTTTCTCTCGAGTGTGAGTCCTTTGCATGTGGGGATTTCATTTTTGTCTGACTAGCACAATGCAGCTTATGCCGTTCCAGTCTGATTGCAACACAGTGCAGTTTATGCCACGAAGGCGTCCTGACTTCTTCCTGTTGTTCTGACCAGCTGCGAGGATTGACCTTAGCTGTTTGCTTCATAGCAGGTTTACTTGGTCTGTGTCTGCAAGTTGGTCCTAGTCATCATCAGGCAAGGAAATTATAGTCGTACTTACAGACAGGCCCGTAACTAGCTTGGGACACCAGGTGGGGCGAAGAGTTTTCTAAGAAGGCCCACATTGTTTAAACTATGTCCAGCACATTTTTATGGGGAGGCGAAAAAAATTTTAGGGGGGCTTCGCCCCCCAAGCGCCCCCTGGTTACGGGCCTACTTACAGAATTTCAAGGTACAGTAGTTACCATTTCATTATAGACAGACCCTAGCAATACGTTTAAAAGGTTTGCATGGTGCTCGTGGCACCTTCCAGCAGGTCAGTGGTTCTTAACCTTTCCAACCTCAGGAACTCCTTCTTAAAGGTACTGGCTTGGGGACCCATCCTCTGCGCAACCTACAAAGGAGGTGAATAATGAAAGATCAAACACTATTGTGATTAGGCAGACAAGTTGTTTACTACTGGAACTCCAATAAATTATAAGAAACCTAACCTTTATTTATGAAAGCGAAACACAAGTGGTTGGTGAATCAGTGGCGCAGCCAGCCCAAACTTTTGGGCGGCCAAAATGTTTGATTATAGGCGAGCAACAGTATTTTGTTTGAGATGTCGCCTCTCAAAGCACAAAATGACTAGACATGCTAAACATTTTGGGGAACTGTGCCTCCCTGTGACCCCTTGTCTACGCCTTTGAGCGGAATACCACAACAATTTACCTTGAAAAGCACAATAAATTGATTATAGTCAGTGTGACCTCTCTTCTTACCTCTTAGAAACAAGCTCAACAATAATAGGGTCAATATTTCTGAGAGCAATTTTCATGTTATTTGCAAATCTAAGGTGATTTCCGTACATAGTTTTGATAATTAGAGCAGACACGACAGCCATGGGCGTCCGCAGGTGGTGGCAAAATGGGCATTTATCCTCCTGGAAATTGGGTCTAAGAATCAAAATTTCTGAAAAACCTGAATACAGCAGTTTAATTTCGATTAGGACTAATTGATTTCATTCTTGCAACGACAGTTTATTTGCCAGTATAACACTCACACTGCACAAGAGCTAGGTTCACTGTTCTGAAGTCATGGAGTGATGAACTTGCAGTTCACTCATGTCCGCTCCAATAGCCTGCAGAAGCAGGTTGCAAAACTTGCGAGCAGATTGTTCTGCTATTAGTCTAATTGCGTAACAATTACATGGCAACGAATCTTCAAGTGTTCAGTTGAAGTTACCGAAGAAGGCGTTTTGCCGCATGTGACTGTTGAAAGCAGTACAGTGGCGTAGCAAGGCCAAGTGCTGCCCGGGGCCGACCATGAAAGTGCCGCCCTTTCCACCCCACAAACGTGCTTACAAGAATTTTCAATGACAGATCATGTTTCGTGTCTATTTCAAGGTATAAGGATGAACAAAGCATCTTGAAGACCACAATCAAACAGTCACAAACTGAAATGTGTGGTTTTCATTATCGATTATTATATGAGACTTGCTTTTTCTGCTTGCCGCTACCTTCGTCATCATTACTTTTTCTATTTTCGGTGGGAAATGATTGCAACTTGTTATTGTACCTAACAATTAAATATGATTTTGAAAATTTCGTGGGGGAAACTGCCCGGTTCCCCCCGCCTGGTTGCGGACCTGATCGTTAGCATAGCATTAGCAACTTGAGATATATAAGCAAAATGTCGGCTTTGCCCCCCTGGAAAAATTTCTGTGGACGCCCATGACGACAGCTTCATATGTGTGTCGTTGGAAATGGCTTGCAAGACACACCCCCTTGAATTGCAGTGCCATTGATTCTGCAGTCAAACCTATAAATTTTATTCGTGGCAGGGCGGTGAATTCATGATATAAATCAAAGCATTTTGCGACGATATTGGAAACGAGCATTAGCAGCCTACCTTCTTTTCCACACTGAAGTGCGATAGTTATCACTGGGATAAGTGTTAGCCTGTGTTGAAGAACTTGTCACTGAAGTTGTCATGTTCCTTTGTGAGCACGAGTAAATGGAACTAGCCACATTATTTTATGACAATGGAATCCAATTTAATGTCTTTTATTTGGCAGACATCTTCAGTCTGAATGAACACAGATCCCACTTTATTCACGGTATTGAATCTTCACGAAGAAATGCATTGACAAGATCAAAGACGTCTTTAGCTCTAGTTCTCTCCTTGATCTCTTGGCAAATTAAAACTCGTCCGCAATGGCATTCCCTTTGACAAATCTCACGTATGCCACTGATTGGCTCATTCATTTGATATCCGCTGTTTCACCAAATTGAATAATTTTTCTACATGGACTCTCTTAGTTTACAGCAATAAGCTAACTTAAAGTGTCGTTTGCTGTGTCTGCAATCTTGTTATTTCCTATATCAACCGACAAGGGAACTGCGTCTGTTAGTTTGACCTCGTTTCGGTTAAGTAAAATGTACGCCCTTTTTTACCTTGCATGGCTTTTCGAGTTTCTCACCAGCAGTGTGAGGTGCTTTTGTTATGATCAAAGAAACTTCATAGCAAGCGCGCAGAAGTAGTTTGGAAATTAGGCAGAAGCCTAACACAGGGAGCTTTCCGTACCCCTCATAATTTAACGATTTCTTTTTGCTTTGAACATTTCACTGAGTCTGTATTCTCTTTACGCTTCAGTTCTTTGTACCTGTTCAACTTCGAAGGTTTCAAGGAATCATTACCCAATTGTCAAGTTCATCACAACCAATGACGTTTGTGAAGCCAACCTGAACGTAAGAATCGTCCCAGAAACGATTTTTACTTTCCTTTAACCTTCGCGGACGTCATTTAATAAAAAGGAATATAACCCGAGGACGAGAAAAGAATCTCTATTTGTAAGTCTAATTATACTGTAGATAGCTAAATCTAATTATAAGCTACTGTAGCACAAATTCGCTTTCGTGGTAGTTGCATGTAAAATGTAGAAATGATATACATAGCAAATACCAAAAGGAAACAGGTACAGTGATTGTCTTGAATTCTCTCCGCTCCATAATTGTTCAGGCTGCAAAATTCTAGCCAGGCCGGTAGCGACTATCTACAGCAGGGGTAGGAACCTACTTATCACGGGCCTCATGAATTGTGCATTATCGCTGGCGGGCCGCAAAGTAAAATTAGTTTTATCCTAAAACTCTACTATTATCAAACAATGAGGCGAAGTGACTTCTCTTGACTTACTTTCCAAGTGCGTGCGTATCATGGAGCTTCGTTTTGACGCGATGTTGTACTGTAACTTGGTTAACGATGATGAGGGTCATATCAAATGTTCGCGCGGGCCGCAGGTTCCCCACCCCTGTTCTACAGCTATGAGAAAGTGCCGCAACTGTATGTTTGAAATACTTCAACCCACACATGCTTCATTAAGCGATATCTGTTATTTGTTTTAGATGATTGGTATATTTAACCCTCAAATATAGAAACAACTAGTTGGATGATCATTTGCTTCAACAGAAAAATGTGGTTCCCTGTTCATTTTAGTGTATTAATTGTTTCATGCTTCGCTCATGATCAGGCAGTCGTGATATTCAATGAAGATATCAATGGCGTGGGTGAGTTTGGTTCAGATGTTGATCGTTTAAATATCAAATGTTGAGCTAACGGCGGCAATTTTCAAATGACTGAGAAAAAAAGTTTATAGAGTAACTCGGTATATTTATATCAGGGTTTTTTTAAAGGTGTTTTAGGGACCCGATTCGGGTCCCTAAAATTGAAAATGGGGTCCCTAGGATCAGATAAAATTATCACCGGGTCCCTAGAATCAGAGAAAATCGGGTCCCTAGAATCAGAGAAATCGAGCCCCTAAAGATCCATATCGGGTACCTAACATTTTCCTTAAAAAAACTGTTTATATTCTGATATTTTGTTGCAAAAGGTAGAATGTGGTTGCCTGTTGTCGCTACGATATGGCTTTTTGACACTACTAAGAGGATCGCAACCTAATCCTTCATCTCTTACAGGTTAAAAGCAACAGTTTAGGAAACCGCTATAGTTTCAAACAATTTAGCTATAGGCTTATAACACTATCCTAGGATCAGTTAAGCTGATACAGTGTGTTAATATACCAGAATGTAGAGTAGCGCACTAGACTACACTAGGTTATACGAAAATAGCTGTCTGTCCTCCAGAGATGTAAAAATGGCATGACCTCTTAATTTAATTGAAATTACTCCAACATTTCAATTGTATTGCAATTACAAAAAAACAGAAGGTTTCAGTTCAGCTGTAAGTGAAAATACGTAAAAACGTGTGATCAATCATATTCAACTCAATTAGAAATTCTAATTGATACAACTCTGACTTGCACAACACAACAGGCCTACGTTTGGGACATTTCGCCACTGCCTCAGCTAAAATTCAAGAGGTTACTGTACAGCAGGGGTCACCAACCCATATGTAACTGAGAGCTACTTCTTGGGTACCGATTAGCGCTAAGGGCTACTAGTTTGATAATAAAAACTAAATTTTTGTTATTACACACTTCTGAAATAAAAATTTAGTTCAATTTACCTTTAATTATGTTGTCAACTTTTCATTAATGATGTTAATCTATGTGACGATACTCATCCTCTTTATGCTATTTCAAGGCAGGTCCTTGCGGGCGACCTGGTGCCCGCGAGCACCGCGTTGGGGACCCTGCTGTCCAGTGTATGTTTCACTGATATGGCAACAAAAGAAACTTTAGCCTAGCGGCAAGTGTCTGAAGAATCTGCCTGCTTTCTGCTTTCATACTTCTGCGATGAATAAAACTTGCAAGCGTATCTATTTTCCATAGTTATAAGCCAGAAAGGTGGCGGCAAGTAAATCAATCACAGTTTATTTCACAGGGAAACTAGTTTCGCGTTTTTCAACGCATCGTCAGTCCTGTAAACCGTACGACAAACCTTACTGGCGAAATGTTGGCTCTTAAAAACAAGTATAGAAACACACACGAGCTGTGGCTAGTTAAAATGAGCACTAAAGTTGTAAAGTTAAAAGGCTGACCTTCCTAGAGCCTCACAAACCAGTCACTGCTAACATTTCGCCTGTAGGGTTTGTCGAAGTGTTACAAAATTTCCAGCTCTGTCGCATGTACTTGAGTGGGGAAAACACGGAAATGTTTCAGTGTTTCAGTAATGTTCATAGCATTCCACTTGGGAAGGAAAAGAGCCACATCTGGCTCGCGAGCCATAGGTTCCCGACCCCTGCAGCAAACATTCCATAAAGGATTCGATTTCGTCCACGTGCATTGTTGGATTTACTTAGCAAACGACAGCTTCAGCGTAACGTTTCTTCACTTGGCTTGCTTTTCAGACGTTGCGGAGTTCAATAAATGGATGATCATTCACAACCAAAGTTACAGAAGCGTTAAAGAGGAACAGCTCAGACTGAGAAACTTTGCTAGCAATCTTCATACCATGCATGCTCATAATCGAAATCAGCAACGAACTTGGAATAGTAAGTCAGCGTACAGAGTTAGAATTATGTGCAGTTGGACCACTTTTTCATACACCACAAATTTAGAATAGTTGCTAGTTTGTGGTTGACACCTTTATGTTGGGTCACCGCATACAACATTATCAAAACCAGATCAGATGTGAAATAAAATCTATGAAACTTCTATTTGAAGATTCTATTTGAATAAGAGCTGATATACTTGATAGACGAAATATATATTCTGCAAGGTCGTATTGTCGGATTCTTTGCTGGGAAAGGATTCATTTCTATAGTGCAATCAGAGTCCCGACAGGGGGGCGGGGGGAGCAATTCCCCGGGGCGGAACTTTTCTGGGGGCGGCACTTTTGGTGAAAAGAAGGAATAGCAAATGGTCTTTACCACCACCTGGTGGTGGTAGTCGTGGTGGGTGGGCGGCACTTCCCCATGTCGGGGCCCTGAGTACACTCTATGAAACTTGGTTCTATTTTCAAAAAATTTTTCAGTGCATGACATTCTGCAAAGTTTCCTTGCGTTGAAACAACAGTTGTTTTTGTGAAGCAAAATCGATGCAGCTAACCCATTAAATTACGTGTATAGGATTTGAATATTTTCTAGATGTGTTATAATCAAGGTTGTATATTCGTTCCGTTGTAGAATCTTAAGCCTGACACTGAGAATCACTTGTGACAATATGGAAAATCAAAATTTCTTTTTAGCTTGTTTCAAGCCAACTGCGTTTAGAAATATATTACTCAAAAACCACTATAGAATTATTCAGGGCAAGCCCGTAACCAGCTTGGGACATTGCAGGGGCTGAAGGGTTTTTTGAGAGGAACCCAAATTTTTTAAACTATGTCCAGAAGTTTTAAACTATGTCCAACACATTTTTACAAGGAGGCCGAAAAATTTTCCAAGAAGGGATTCCCCCCTAGTCACGGGTCTGATTCAGGGTATTGGTTTCAACAGTATATACTTTATGAAATAGCTGAAATTTTAGATACTCTTCCCCCTCCACATGGTCATAAGCACTTGTTTGTTTTTTAATCATTGGTGATCAATTTAAATTTTGAAAAATGCAGGAAGGTTTTAAATTCTGGTTCGGCGTATTTAGCAAAGTTTTGTTATGTTGCATTGTACATGGATGCATTTGCATGGAATTTCACCTTCTTTTTCCAGTGGAATTGAATAAATTCTCTGATATGACGTTCGAGGAATTCCAAAGTCGATATTTGATGCAATTGCAAAATTGCAGTGCGACTTCAGGCAAGCACGTGATATCCAACCAACCATTGCCTGAACATAAAGACTGGCGGGATGAAGGGAAGTACGTTACACCTGCGCAAACTCAGGTGAACAGCAACTTTTTTTTTTAAACTGGAACTTGCAATACGCTTGGCACTCAGCGTTGCATAACTTCAGAACAGCTTGTTGCATTTAGTAGATTGCAGTTAATGTTTACGCGAATGTATAATTAATATCGTGACACATAGCTGTTTTAAACGAATCTCGCGTTTTTGTCTATAATCCATTACCAGTGGCGGATATTCAGGGTGTTCAAGGTGTTCAGTGAACACCAGGAAATGAAGAAAAAATTTAGATAATTGGTTTTAGGGCATTCGTTAGCGACTAATGCCAGGAATTGCCTTTATTTGTATTGCTTTCTCATGCGGGGGATATATCTCTTAACACGGCCGAACGATTTGTGCTTGTCTGCTCAAGCATGACTGCAGGTTGTTCGAGAACACCAGAAGTTAAATAAATATACAGAGAAAAGAAAAAAGCCATTGGAGCCAAACTATAGCAGCCAGGTTGTTCACCTTGCCTGGTGAACAACTTCGTTACGGCATGCGTTGTTTTACTAGCATTTTCGCTGTACAGTAGAAGCAAGCTGTGCAGTAGGCTGGATTGCTTGTAGTGAACTTGTACAGATGGGTTTGGTTCAGGTTGAAATAACCTAGTTTGGCTAGGTAGGTGATGTGGTTTGTCTGTTTGATGATTAGGCCTACTGTAACAGTTTGGACGATTTTTAAAATGAGAATGCATGAAGCTGAATATTACTGACTTTGGTAGTGGTGAGCCTAGGCTCACGTGCAAAGTAGCCTAACGCCAAAATGTGGAATGTTGATAGCAGTCGAAAAACGGATATACTTCGTAACACGTAAGCCAGTAGATTGATGATTCTACGTCAAAAATGCTATTTATTTCTCATCAGTGAGTTCAACTGAAAAGATTTTGTCAAAATGAAATTAATTAACTTTAGTTTGTGTCCCATGCTGTCGACGTTCTAGCGTACGTGCTGCACGTGGTTTGATGATTATGATCAACTGCCAATCTGTTCAAGCGTTCGAATGGCTTGTGGTATAGGCGACAACCACCACGGCTGCTGAACCTTCACAGTTTTAGGCTGGTTGCTAGCCTGGTGAACACCCTACCAAAATGGCCACCGTACGCCACTGTCCATTACAAAAGAAAACAAAAAGCCGCAGGAGAGTAATAAATAGATCAATTTCTTGTCATTAGGACGGACGCTTCTCACGCCTCCAGGAGATGCTATCACCCTAGTTGGGAACCACTGTCATAGACTTTTCAGTAACCACTGCTACCAGAACCACACAGATAACTTCCACACAGACAACTGCTACCTAGAACAATCACCACCCAGGACAACCGCCACCTAGGACAACTGCCACAGGACAATGCCACCTAGGACAATTATCACTCGGATAAATGCCACTTGGAATAATTAACGTTCAACGCAATATGCTATGGCCTGTGTGACGTAATAATCATCTACGATTGCGGCTGTTATGATAATTCTACATACGCTCGTCGGTGATCGTGAGCACGCTTGTGTTGCGTTTGAAAGCTGCCGAATCTTTACTAGAGACCAGTCAGTGAACTTGAGAACACAACAGCGTGAAAGTGCAGGAAAATCCGGATTACGAGATGTGAAAAGAGCAGATTTCATTCGGTATTGGCGAAGATCCGAATTAAAAAATCCGGATAAACCGAAGATTTGTATGAAGAATAACGTTAGAAATCATTCGTACCACCAGTTTTATCCGGTTTTGGCGAAGATACGGAATGCGGATTAACCGAGGTCCACTGTACACAACTATTTTCACATTTTGTGTAGACTGAATGGGTCAAACATGTGCACGTTTCTTTAAAGGCCATGTGTAAACTTTCTCCAGTTTATAAAATTGTCTATTATATTTGCGGATTATAACTCTCAACAGCTAGACCTAATCGTTTGAAGGGAGCAAGCTTAGTGAAAGCAGTGCACAAAATTGGAACAGCAGTCGCATTTCATAACGTTTAATGGCTAAAATCAAAAAATTTTCAAACACGTTGAGGGACGCTAGCGTTTACGTTATCACCTGCATACGTCAACCAGCCGCTCAAGATATGGACAAGATCCACGTCTTATGAGCAGACGTTTTGCAGACCTACTTCGGGAGCAGGCCCGTAACCACTTTGGGACACCAGGGATGGCGAAGAGTTTTCTGAGAGGGGCCCAAGTTTTTAAACTATGTCCAATAAGTGTCAACTATGCCCAACACATTTTCCAGGGAGGGCGAAGCTCCCCAGGCTACGGGCCTGTTCGGGAGTCGGTGTCTAAAGTCGCTACTCGGTTTCAATTGAACGTGCGTTGGTGTACATCAGAAGCGTTTAATTATGAAAAGCACAATTATAATGGCGGCCACGATGACTTCTTGCTCATCTGCATTATTGGCTACAAAAAGCACATTGCAGATCTTGCACACACGGCATCGAGGTTTTCACTAGCGCTTTAGCAGGGGAGTCTCACGAGCAGATGGTTGCTTTCACTCATAGTACAGCAGAATCTTGGAACTTTATCAAAAACAAACCTTTAAAACTTGTCAATTCAATGAAATGAATATTTGCTGGCTAAATCTGCACATAACTATTCAGAAAAAAGCGCCGGAAAGTGCACATTTTGTTGATAATGCTTTAAAAACAAGTGGCATTAAATATATTTAAATGTTGAGATTAGGTTGTTGTTTGCACCAGCAATCAAAATTTCTGGCTGCGCGCCTGGCTTCAACATAGTGCAGTAAAAGTGACTTGCAACATTGCTATTGTTCCCATGTAACTCGCAAATAAAGGCTAAGGTAAGGCAATGTACAGAACTTAAAATGAACAGAAGTAAACGGGTGTGATGAGTGCATGGGGTGATAACAATGAAATAATGTGCGTGAGAGAATTGTGTTGTGAAAAATAAAAAGACTCATAAAAAATAAAAGTTTGCACTGATTTAAGAATGTTATGAAGGTAGAATGATATCGATACGACATTCTCCAACAAAAACTATCAAGTTAAAGTGAAGGTTCTTTAAAGTGGTCAGAGTACAATGAAACTTTCATTATATGCATTTGTGATTTTCAATTTTTTGACATAAAAGCAGCACCTTGTGAAGTTCAAATGGCTTTAATGGCAATAAACGTATAGAGAATTCAATATGTTCTAGGTAGCACTTTTCCGTAGGGCTGCGGAGCCCGGAGCCGGGGCTGAGCATTTTGCCTGGAGCCGGAGCTAAAATTAAAAATCAGGAGCCGGAGCTCAGTTTAAAATTTAGGACCGGAGCCAGAGCTATGGCCATTTGAGAGGTAGCTCCGGAATCGGGTCGCTTCCTGGATACCAACGGTTTTGTCAAACAGACTCACTTTACCTAAAACAGTGCTCTTTATAGCACCCTGAACGTGATTGGTGCGAGTTACGACACCATACTGCAACAATGGATCGGATCTGCAAGCCTTTGATGGCTCTTTGGTTTTGGTCAACAACAAAATGTTACGCCGCAGAAAAACAATCATTTTCCAATGCTTCACGTGTGCTGAGCCCAAATCTGCAGTCAGATTTTTTTTATCACGCCTAGAAATTAAGATACCTGCATTCTATTTCACTTCCATTCCAATCCGGATCTACTTTAAAATCCAGTTGCAACAATGAGATCCATCACTGATGAACAATTGAAACTTATTGCTTCACACTACTCTCTTTGTGATGTTGATGTAATGCTTCATAGCAAGATGCTTAAATGGTATTAGTGTCAGTGTTGCCACTTCTGATGTTTTAACATCAGATCTGATGTTTTCGGAGAAATTTCCGATGTCTGATGTTTTGGCGACAAATCTGATGTTGACTGGGTTGTTGTATATGTTTTCCACATTTCCTCTCTTTTGAGGATGAAAATAAGTTAGATTCATGATTTTTAAGTTTCTTTCATCAATTTTCCACCCTAATGTGTATTTGGTTATCGTTCGAAACTGAAGAAGTGTTGAGTTGAGAATACATATACATTACGCATGACCGACTTCTCCATTTAATGTTAATACTTTGCCCTGTTTCAAAGGTTCGTCGCGCTACTTTAACACGTTCAGCAGCGTAGCCAGCCCGAAATTTTGGGAAGAGTCAAATACTTTGAGATTAAGCGAGCAACACAGAGTGAAATCGGGCCGGACTTTTCGGGTCAAGCCGGGTTCGGGCTTAAGTTTGTCAAAATGTGTCGGGCCGATTTCGGGCCTGCATACAAAACTTTTTTATAGTATTCAGATGATTTTTTCTTTCGTGACGTAGATTTTTGTGCTCACCACAGTGACTTCTGTGACTCACAGTGTGAGTGAAGTGATTGTGATGTTTCTTCAGCTAATCCTATTTGCAAACACAGCTGCGTTCTTTTGTTCTCCGCTCGGATTAGTCTCACACTCTTTTTGAGAAGGTGACCGCGGAGAGAAAATTAGCACGCAATGGCGTTGCTTCGAAAAGATCAATCACTTCGCGATTCTTGGCTTCTTTATGAAACGATGGCCTACAAATAGGCTATAGCGCTATCCTAGGGATGGTTTTGTATGGCTCTCGCACCATCGTGGATAGTTTCGTGATAGTTTCGTGATAGTTTCTTTTTTTATTGAGAAATATTACATTCCGTGATATTATCGTGGACTAACAAGCTAAGTTTGTGCTTGTTTAAGCCAATGTTTTGGTCAAGGTGGTTGCAATTTTGTGTGTGATAAAACCGTGTACCTGCAGCTATATCAGTACACTCCATTTTTTTATACCCCGCAGTTGCGCATACCTTGACTCACTTGGTAAATTTGACTTTCGAGCCTAAATCGGGCTTCAAAAATCAATGTCCGGCTCGGGCCGGAGTTGGGCTTGTGATTTCGGGCTCGGGCCGGGTTTCAAAATGAGGCCGGTTTACAACTCTGCCAGCAACCATATTTGGTTTGGGACACTGCCTCTCGAAGCACAAGTAAACAACATCTACTAGAAATTTGGTGGAGCCATGACCTCTTTGGCCCCTTGGCTACGCCTATGTTAAATTTATTAGTAAATGTATTTTTTTGCAACAAAATAATGGCTGACACAGTCGGTAGTTCATACAGCATTGCATAGAATATAGGCTAATGCAGAAGCTATAGCATAATTTAAAGAAAATTTCTACACAAGTAATGAATATTTAGTGGTTCCTTTGTCACAAAGAATTGGTGAAATACGATGAGGTCATCTAGTCTACTAACCCTGCAATACAACTTTCAGTACTATCATAAGTAGTCACTAAAAAGAAAAGACGAGGTGGTAAAAAACAATGACACATGATATTTACAGATGAGTAGCCTAGATGTCTATGTACACATAGTTTTCATGATGAGAAGAAGAATTTAGCTTATATGAAACTGCAATGTGAAAATCTGATGTTATCTGATATTGAAAAGGGCAACAATCTGATGTTGACAAGACTGACCCCAATGGCAACACTAGTCAGTGCCAAAAGTGTGTTTAACTTAGCAAGATACTTTTGGCTACCGGGTTTAAGTGAAATTCGTGGCAGTTAGGAATTTTAGAGAAGGTGTTTAAGTTTAGTTGTATTTCGTGCACAGATTTGCTATTTTAAGCATTGAAATTACTGATTTAAAACAACTTATTACAATGATGCTTTCAACCCCCAAACGTGGTTGCGTCAATCACCCTGACAACTTTTGTTATGTCTGCGGCGAGTATACTCCTCTTGCTCACCGTGTAAAGCTGAACAGCAGAAAAAGATATGCATAAAACCACTATTTTGCATGCCAAATAGGAGACCAGGATAAAAAATGGACCCCACACATTTGCTGCAACCGTTGCAGAACAAGTCTTCTGTTTTAGCTGGATGGTAAACGGAAGCAAATGCCTTTTGTTGTTCCCATGGTGTGGCGTGAGCAGAGCGATCACGTTACTGACTGCTACTTCTGCATGACAAACATCAGAAGATTTTCTCGAATAATTAAGTTCAAAATTTCCTACCCCGTGTGCAAGTAAGCCATTAAACCAATTCCCCACGACCCAGATCTGCCTGTACCTCAGCCTCCAAGTGAAAAGGAAGATACCTTGGCTGTTGATGAACGTGCGAGTACCGGCACTGAAAGTGAGGAGGTTCTTATTGAATCAGACCCCTCCTTTCAGCATGAGTCTGCGCCACTACTCATCAATCAGCAACGCCTGAATGACCTGGTGCGTGATCTGTATCTATCCAAAGAGAAAGCAGAAGTTTTGGGGTCCAGGATCCATCAGTGGAAACTACTGGAACCAGGAACAACCATTTCGTCCTTTCGTAGCTGCAATGAAAGGCTTGCTCGTTATTATGCAAGTGCAGAAAATATATGCTATTGCAAAGATATAGATGGGTTGATGACCGAACTGGGGTGTGGACATAATCCTGTTCATTGGAGGTTGTTCAGTGACTCCAGCATAGCCGTGTTGTTGCACAATGGTAATATCAAACTATCAATCCCCGTCGGCTACAGCATCCTCAGAAAAGAAAACTATCATACAATGAAGATACTTCTCGATCTCTTGAAATATTCCAAGTATAACTGGAAAATTTGTAAAGATCTGGAAGTTGTTTCTCTCTTCCTCGGGCTGCAGTTAGGGTAAACAAAGCATATGTGCTTTTTATGTCTATGGAACAGTCGGCAAGACAGCAGTCACTATGCCGCAAAAGTATGGCCTCCTCGGCAAAGCACCCAAATCGGAAGACATACGGTAGTTCAACACCAGCTTTTGGTTAGCTCTGCAAATGTCTTTTTATCGCCTCTTCATATCAAGTTTGGTTTAATGAAAAATTTTGTAAAAGCGATTGACCGGGATGGCGATGGCTTCCAATTTCTCAAAGATTTCTTTCGAGCTGATAAAAGTGATGCAAACTTGAAAGCTGGAGTTTTTGTGGATCCTGAAATTAGGAAACTGATGCTAAATCAGGAGTTTGATTCGCGACTTAATCCGTTAGAACTGGCTGCTTGGAATGCTTTGAAATCAGTCGTTGCTAACTTCTTGGGAAGTCACCGTCATGATCAAGATGGTGATATTGTTGATCGCATGCTGAAAGCATATGAGCAATTAGGAGTTCGTATGGCTTTAAAAATGCACTTTCCGCATTCCCACTTGGATTTCTTTCCCCGTAATCTTGGCGAAGTAAGTGATGAACAAGGAGAGAGATTCCACCAAGGTATATCCGTCATTAGAAGGGCGGTACCAGGGTCGTTTCGATACCAATATGATGGGAGATTCCTGCTGGTACCTACAACGTGACAGCAAGGCCTCGTCATATAAAAGAAAAGCCAAATGCATTAAATATTTCTAAAGCCGTTTCTCACGACATATTGCGAAATAAAATGCATTTGTTGTCTGTTGCAGTCGTCCGTTTAGTGCGAAATGGTAGATCGTGACTATGTGCGCTGTATAGAATCAGAGAAAATTGGGACATGTGGTTATCTCAAAACCGTGATGTGATAGAAGAAAACTAATATCCCTTTAACGACCGCGCGAACCAATAAATTGGCTCGAGGTTGTTTGGTTATAACTCGCCAGCCGCTATAGGTAGAGAGGTGTTCAAACCCTCTACGGATTCAGCAAGTCTAGTAGTTCCGAGTCAAAAAAAAAAAATTTCAGTTTTGGGTGTGGGGTTCTCTTGGGGGGCGTCACAAGTGTGAGTGTTTTCGCATTTTTATGGCCTACTTTGCAAGGCCCTGGACGCCCATCGAATGGGCCCACGTTTTGGCCCAAATATTTTTATGAAACTAGGCTATCTCACGAGTCTTTAGA
>Ga0210059_1005713_pt1 | contig 19983 bp, 11 predicted proteins | sample Ectturendosymbi2_FD_188042 | JGI IMG/M metagenome (GOLD analysis project Ga0210059, IMG submission 188042) | Ecteinascidia turbinata endosymbiont from Florida, USA - Sample 2 (SPAdes) (version 2) | ecosystem: Host-associated > Tunicates > Ascidians > Unclassified | place: Key West, Florida... | reverse complement strand
TCTCTTTTTGTGGCGTTGCGAATGAATTATTGTTACGTATAGTTTGTCGCACAGGACGTCTGAAGCCGTTTTCAAATTGCATGAGGACAGTTATATACTTTCGTTCAGACCGGGTGTCCTTGCTTTTCATGGGTGAAATACGGGTAAAGGCAAGACTTAGCTATGGCTGCACTATAGCCAAGGCTACATATATTCAGTGGAGCAAAATATTAACAGTTTGTAATATCGCACGTGTTCAAGCTCGGTATGTTCTTTGACTTCAATTGTTTTGTAGTACAGTAATCTTGAGTCATTCTGATTTACAGCTCACTGCATAACAAAGATTGATTTCAATTGCCGTTGACGAGAAATAGACATGTATCTTGATGTATGGGTAACGCAAATTTGTAGCTTGAGCGTACTGGTGTAATTAGCAGTGTGAGCTTCACGTGTACCAGGTTTTTTAAGGCATTATAGAGACCCGTTTCGGGTCCCTAGAATTGAAAATCGGGTCCCTAAAATCAGGGAAAATTATCATTGGGTCTCTAGAATTAGAGAAAATCGGGTCCCTAGAATCAGAGAAATCGAGTCCCTACAGATCCATGCTGGGTACCTAACATTTTCCTTAAAAAACCCTGCGTGTACTGAAAGGTGTGAGTTGTTTTTTGCTTTTCAAAGTAATCAGGATAGGGGGATCTCATCTAGGTTAGGCTGTATTTACTTGAGAATGCCGAAATGTGCATATGAGAGTAGATCTAGTCAGCGAAAGAAAGCCACTGCCAAAGCAGATGCACTACGAGCTGTTATTGTAAAGACGAAACCACTAATCCAGTCGTTAGTGTGCTTATAAGGGTCTAGAGATTATACAGCATAATATTTTAAGGCTGAGTTAGCAGAGTTTTAAATGGATTACCATTGATGGAGTCTCGAGACTTGGACTTGGTCTCGATGGCTGCAGGTCTCGAGACTTTGAATATTGTAAAGAAATGGTTGAGTAAAATTTCTATAATTCAGCGATTTTTACTTGTTGCATTTGCAGGTAAAATACAACCAAAAAAAGGTCAGGAAAATGCCATAAATTTGAAAAAAAATTCAACTTAGAAGTGATGACGATATTTTATAAAAAAAAATCCACACATTTTGAAGTCTCGAGTCTCGGAAATTTTGATGAAGCCCCGGACTCGAAGTTTTAACCAGGTCTCGGTCTCCACGGTTACGGTCTCGACTGCATCACTGTGGATTACACACTTTTAGCTAGGCCATAGCTACACTGAGGCAAAATGAGGCACTTGCCTCGATACACTTTCTGTAATACTGCCACAAAACATTTTTGTAACGCTGAATCAAATCATATTATATTGTGTGGCTGTTTTAAAAAGAGCAGCACTCCAGCTGCACTATGTTGCAACCACCAAAGATACTACCAGCCATGAACAACCAAGGGCAGGATGTTAGGTCTCCATAAACTACATTTGACAACATACCAAGCCAGTGACGTGATTAACATATTCGCCTAGGTAAAAATTTGACTCTGACTATGGCCATGTTTTGAATTATTAGCCTTTCTTTGTGCAAAGCTTTTAAATAATTTTTTATATTTGTGTTGATGTGTTGTGGTATTTAACCTCTTGGCGTGCGGAAAACTGTGGAGGTGTTAACTCAAGTTGCATTGCCTGACCCACTTTCGGAGATTGTTCAAGTTGCCGAACGTAGCCTATAACGCTTTTTGGTTGATTTTGAAATGGTTGTTTCCAAAATGTTTGTACAGTACATTTTTTGGCGTTTTTACAATGTACTATACAGGGTGGGCTAAAACTAGACGTGCTCTTGACTGCGTTTTTACAATTATGGCTGAAATTTCGGGCCTGTATTGACAAATACTGGATCGTTCCGGTAAGAAAATTATTCTACTTTCACCACTGCATCTAGGTTATCCACCAAGGGCTCGTACAGCAAAATCATTTTATAAATGGGATTGCAAAACAAAAAGTTTGAGAAACCTTGCTTTAAACGACGTAAAACAGACGCAGTGAGATGTTAACGAGGTCTTTGAAGAATGCTGCTTTTATGGTAACATTCTCAGGAAGGAGTTGTGTGACAGAGGTAAAAAGACGTGGAAAAAGTTGCGTTGCGACTTACTTATAGCCTTAAGATAAATAATGCTGAATTTAACGTGAAGGTGAGGAAATACTTAAACACCAAGGAAACAAGGGCACGGTATCAGTGTACGAGCCGTACGACGATGATTGCATTTCGACCACACGCAGCTCACGCGAGATGCGGAATAACAATCAGTAGATTTACTCCCATGCAAGGTATAGCAAGATGGTGCTAAACGTTGCAATACTCTTCCTACAGTGTTCAAGGCAAAATTTGTTGACATAGTTACGTCCGAAAAGACTGTGTCACATTGGGCGAGACAGGCTTGCTGCAGGTTTGGCAGATGGTGCCGTAAATCATTGTTTTCCAAAAAATTTGCCAACTTTTTTGGCACGATTTTTTAACGCCAAGTGTTTGCCATTTTTTAAATACCAATCACCAGTATCGGCAGAGCAATCTATATCAAATTACTAACAAATCTTCAAGTAGAAAATATAGCTCAACATTAATGGTCGAAAATCTTCTACAAGAGGACCAGATCATGTGTCTGACCACGATTATTGCTTGAAGATCGGCTGTTGCCATTGCAATTATGTTTCATTCACAACCGATCTTAACTGCGTATTTATTTTAAAATTGACTTGCTGTTACTATGTTTCCAGTCTTCCTAGACTTAGGTTTGTGTGCATTTATAGCAGGCCTGCACAACATACGGTCCCACGCAGAGACGCCAAAGCAGCGATAGGGGCAGTAAAAGAGTTGAAGGCAATGGAGACATATAAAGTAAAACAATCGTTACGAATTAAGCTTGGTCTGTTCAGCAACCATGCTGATCTCAAAAATAATAGAAAAGTTAAAGAAAACCCTTCTGAATTTCTGGATGCAGGAACAGCTGTAATAACTTTGTTTTAAGTCGACCTTTATAAACCATGAAATGAACTATGATACTGTTATGAAAAGGCACCTCTTCCCCCGTTTCACCCCTCACGAAAGGGCAGGGAGGATTGCCCCCATCATTCCCACGGTCTCCGGCGCAGAGCTTAAGTCGAGTCGGGTCGGGTTTCGGGCTTAAGTTTGTCAAAATGTTTCGGGCCTGCATACTAAACTTTTTATAACATTCAGAGTAACTATTTTTTTTCTTTCCTGACTTACATTTTTTGTAGTCACCACGGTGATATCTGAGTGAAGTCATTGTGATTTTTCTTTGGCTAATTCTATTTACAAACACAGCTGCGTTCTTTTGTTCTCTTCTCGGATTAGAACAGTGTTTCTCAAAGTGGGTGAAATCGCCCCCTTGGGGGCGATTTTGATTGGCAAGTGAGCGAAAAACACAAAGGGGGCGATAGGGGAGCGAAACAACACAAACGGGGCGAAAATGCTCAACCACTAATCGATCATTGTGTTAACTACAGTAGCCTACTATCATGACTTGTTAGTTTCTTGCAAATTTAGTTTACTATGATAACGTTGGAGGTTGTTGCTAAAGCAATTTATCCGTTGAAATTTTACTCTGGATCATCTATGTGCTCGGCTGCAGTATGGATTATTTCGGGGCTGCGGAGAAGTCGGAAAAACGATACAGCTCCGGCTCCGGAGCTCTTTTTTCATGAACATGACTCCAGCTCCGGAACTGTTGGTTTTCATGAGTGTGGCTCCGGCTCCTGAGATCTCTGTTTTCATGGCTCCAGCTCAGGCCTCTGGTGGTTTTCACACATCAATATTTTAATTGTCTTGGTGTGCCTCAAGTTGAATGGAAAACGAATTAAATCAAGTACACAAAACTATGTGAGTATACCAAACTTTTTGAGTAATTTAATCTGGTAGTTTTTTACAAGCAGCGCTCTTACCATGAAGAAACCAGCGATACAACAACAATCACAGGTTCTGACGATTAAGATAATAATTACTAGCAGAAACGTTACTCAAGATAACGGTAATACAAACAATTTCAGGAATGGCAGTCGCTGGTTTTGCCGTCAATGCCTGAGGACCGTTTGTTATTTCTTACAACCAGAATCAAGAAAATGGCTTTTTGGAAAACTACACTTACGTCCGAGGATTTAAATACAGACCAGTCGCAACTGACCAAGTGTTTTGCACTCGTTGCATGCTTTGCCTGTTGCAGTCTTGACGAATCCAGCTAACAGCGCTGCCCAGGCAAACCATGTAATGAGCGCAAAACAGTCGACTCTCACGTGTTCTTTCAAACACGCACACATCTGCATTAACACAAATGCGAAAATGTGTTTGAAAGCCCTTTCAAAGAAATAGTATGACTTCTAGCAAGAAATTCACATTTAACTTTTGTTAAATAACTGAAAACTTCTGATTTCTTATCTTTTGCACTCATAATAACCAGTGTTGAGTCGCAAGAGTAAAGCACAATTTAACACGCAAAGCTTGGGAGAAAATAAGACTGGTTACAGTGCTGAAAACATACATTTTTGCCACAGATGAAAACTTCGAGAAAAGTCCACATTTGTTGACATTGATTTTTATGTCCTCCTGATACTGCACTGCTATGCCAAGCGATGCTAGTTCGCTACCAATTATTTATAACTTTCATGTTATGCTACTGCTTGTAAACGTTATGTTTCCTAATGAACTTTGCCAGCAATCTAATAAACCTTGCTAGTAAGCGTCATGGTTTCTAATAAAAATTCATACTTTACAATGGCATGCCGTGCATTTCACACTTTGGTATCATATCTTAATCATACTCCATGCTAACACAATGACTACACAGCTGCAAAAGCTATGGATATTTTATTATACTCTATAACTACTCATTGTAGCTCAGTACTTTTTAGATCGCTATACTACAGACCCAGTTTGATCATTCTGACTAGAAAGTAAGATGTTGTGGCAGTTAACGTGTTTCTTACTTCTGCAATAGTGTTTCTCAACCATTACACTGAAGGAGCCAAATCCAGACCTACAATTTTGTTAGAGAGCCGCACTAAAAAATTTTTACCACAAGTCAATTGACACGTTTTGCTTGATTGCACAAACGAAGTCTGTTACGCAAAATATTAGAGGTGTTACTGTAAGACACTTCCTATCGCAAGGAATCCTTTCCCAGCAAAGAATCAAACACTAACTAAGCTCTTACAGGGTATATATCAGTGATGGAGTCTCGAGACTTGGTCTCGGTCTCGAGACCCATTTTTGCGAGTCTCGGCCTCGAAGGTTTCAGATCTCGAGATTTTGAATATTGCAAAGAAATGGTTGATTAAAATTTTTATAATTCAACGATTTTTTGTTTGTTGTACTTTCAGGTAAGAAACAACCAAAACACGTCGGAAAAATGCCAGAAATTGGAAAAAAATTCGACTCAGAAGTGATAACGACGTTTTCCAGAAAAAAGTCGGCAAAATGCACAAATTTTGAAGTCTCGGTCTCGAACTTCAAGTCTCGAGTCTCGGTCTCCGTCTCGGAGTTTTTGATCAAGCCTCGATCTCGCCACGAAATTTTAACCAGGTCTCGGTCTCAAAGGTTACGCTCTCGACTACATCACTGGTGTATATTTCGCCTACGAAGTAGGCATCATCAGCTCTTATTCAAATAGAATCTGTTAAAGAAAGATTGGTAAAAGCCACACAAAGGATGCTTGGGAGCTGCGTGTGGCTCTTAGAACAGTGTTCGAGAACCATCATTCAACAAGTAATACCACGCCTGCAAGCTACGATGTCACAGCCTTGGCGATTACGATGTCACAGCCTTAACGATGTTACCGCGTTGGCGATGTCACAGCCTTACCAAAGAATCATCGATGGCTTGCAGATCCATTGTTGCAGTCAGGTGTCATAACTCTTGGCAGTCGCGTTTAGTGCGCTATAAAGAGCACACGTAGGTCTATTTGGCAAAACCGTTAGTATCTAGGAAGGAACCCGGAGATGGATCTACCTCTCAAATGGCCACACCTCCGGTTCCGATGCTAAATTTTAAACTGAGCTTCGGCTCCTGATTTTTAATTTGAGCTCCGGCTGCAGGTAAAATGCCCAGCTCCGGCGCTTCGGCTCCGTAGCCCTGGATTGTTTTCAAAAGAATTCTGAGCGTAACATTAGCGTCATTAATGCAGTTCCTTAGTTCAGCTTTTTAATGGATTAGTTCAGCTATTTAATACTTTCTTCAAATACAATTCTTTAAAAATACTACCTTGTGTTTGCTTTATCAGGCGTGGGGGGCGAAAATGACGTGTCGAGAATGAAAGGGGGCGATGGAATAAAAATGTTTGAGAAACACTGAATTAGGCTCACACTATTTTTGAAAGGGCGACAACAGTAAGGAAATTAGCACGCCATGGCATTGCGTTGAAGAGATCAATTACCCGAGTTACGCGATTCTTGGCTTGTTTTACGAAACGATGACTTACAAATCGGCTTTTCATGCCTATTGGGCTATCCTAGATAGTTTCTTTTATGCCTACAGGGCGCTCGTGGAGAGTTTGTCTTTTTATTGAGAAGCATTACATTCCGTACTATTATCATTGACTAACCAGCTAAGTTTCTGCTTGTTTGAGCCAATGATTTGATCAAGGTGGTTGTTATTTTGGGTGTGATAAAACGGCGTACATGCAGCTATACCCGTACACTACGTTTTTTGATAACCCACAGTTGCACATACCTTGACTCACTCGGTAAATTTGGCTTTCGGGCCTAAATAGGGCTTCAAACAAATTTCGGGCTCGGGCCGGGTTCGGGCTTCAAATTGAGGCCCATTTACAACTCTGCTGCTGCGTCCCTGGGCCCGTAGGCCTCATGCGACCTTGGAGGTTTTTGTGTCCTGCAAGAGCTTTCTCCACTGCAGGTAATTTTGCAAGAGCCTGTTTTTCAGATGATTAATTGTCGTTCCAGAATTTTTTCCAAACTACAACAAAATAAAACAGATTAGACTTTTGCGGCCCGCGGCAAATTTATGTTGATCAATTTGGCACTTTGAGCTTTCCGATTAGTGCAGGTCTGATTTAAAGCATCTAGGCCTAATCACTGAAATGAAATACTACATCCAGTTTTTAACTATGAATCAAAAGGACTCGTTTCACCCCATCTTGATTCCCATTAACACTGCTCAGGTAACCTCTAAACACAAACACCGTTGTTGTCCTTGCCCAAAATGGACAGATTTTGTTTATTCGCTTATACTGAACTAACTGACAGGTTTGGACGCGCGCACGGGTTTTGGTACAACTTGGCAAGTCTTCTCAGGCTCATCCGATCAGAAAAAACAACGTGTTGATCTTGTAAAAATTTTATATGATGAAAAACAAAAGTAATTTTCCCAACAAAAATGTGGGAAGTGCTCTTAACAAATGAACGAAAAAGTAAAGAAAAATCCAAAAATTTCGCCAGTAGACGTCATTGGTGGTCGGTTTCAGGTTTAAACAGAACCTCATTTCAAGCTTGTGGCTCTATCAGCAATAAAAGTAAATTAGGTTGAGACATGAAATTTTTCCACTTTCACTGCAATTTTCAGCCACATTAATCAACCTTGCCCAAAATGGGCAAATTTTTTACGAAAATCAGGCACATAAGGTAAACTTGCCCAAAATGGGCAAATGTCCCGTCGCCACAGGGGGGATTTGGTAAGCTAAGCCCACCCAAATCATGCACCAAGGCCCCCCAAATTGAAAATGAAAACTATAAATTAGTGGAATTTTGTCAATTTTTATAATGTCAAGGCATTAACAGGGAAACCAAAAACTCACTCTAACCATAACGTCGGGTGATTTTCACCTTGGGCCACGTGGCCATCACTCCTGTCTGGGTGGAAATTTCCCAGGGTTAGTATTCCAGGGGTATGAGTAATCTCTGCAGAAAACTTGAAAGTGGCCAATACAGACAAGTCGTCCCTATCGTTGGCAGTTGGCACGTGAACCTCGTTTTCTTCTGTTTTGATGGTGGACAGGTTCCACAGCGTTGTCTGGTCTCAAAGTTCATGTCCTCAATAAAATGCTTTGGCCTTTTACCACAAGTGCACGCACAAGCAGCAAGCCTTTTTTGTTGACTAAGCCAGAGTTCTAGACACTTCAATTAGGTAAAGAGAAACACAAGGTTCATATTTCCTCAATAAAATGCTTTGACCTTTCACCACAAGTCCACAAGGTGCTGGCCCTTTCTGGGTCCAGTTTCTTTCCTCTGACGGAGAAGGCGTCATACATTCTCCTGCCTGTTTCTCAATGAAAACCACGAGCTGAGCAGGAGCCATTTTCACCAAATTGATTTGTGTCGTCAGGGCTTGCACTCGTGTGATCAACTCCAGTGCTGGCTTCGGTCAAAGGTTGCTGGCGTGGCTTACTAGTGAACCTACATGCACAAACTCCTTTTGCCCAAATTGGTCAAGGTTACCTTAGGAGGGATCTTTGTGAAGGAATTTTGTTACACCTCAGGTAACCATGGGTCAATTTGGGCAAATTTTTCATCCCCATCGAAAACTACAAAACATGTGCAGATTTCGCTAGGACTGCGCGAAAGAGCGTCTAAAAAAATGCAGCTACTGAAAAAACCAGCTTCCTACGTGAACGTTAACTAATTTTAAATTTAAGTAGAACCATTTGCCCAAATTGGGCAGAGGTTATCTGAGCAGGGTTAAAACAAATCATTTTTAGCTGTCAAACTTAAAAAATTGAAACGTATGGATAAAATATGAATTGAAAAAAAAACATTAACTATCGAAAAATCAATATTGCCACAAACATTGCCATTTTCAATCTTTTTTGCCAAAAATTTGTCATAAATTGGACAAACACTTGCCAAATCTTTTGCAAAGCATCTGGCAACCCTGGCTCGCTGTTGAAGGAAAACGGCTTATCGCGAAGCAATTACGAAAGGCTGATGCCGGATACAGCATACCTTGCGCTGCCTTTTTGTATCGCCCGTGCGGTGGTCTAGCGGTCTGCAAATGAATAGCTGAGCTGGCGACTTTGCTCATCGGGAACCGCAGATAAACAGTCGTTAGCTAAATCTAGTCAATCCTTACGACCGACGACTCGCCCCCGAGCTGGGAAGAGCCGAATCGGCGTGCTAAGCCGAACGCTAGCGAAGCTTTGGTGCACCTGTTACGGCAAATGCACACAGCACTGCAGCTGCGGTACGGTTGGAGGAAAGCCACTTTCCGCACCGCAGCCGCGCCGTGAAAGTGCCGTTGTGTGAGTGCCCGGCGGCTGTCAATGCACTCATGCAAACGGAGCTGCCGGTGTCAAGCGAAATGTCTGACCTATTATATTTTGTCAGTTATTTCGCTACTCAGAGTAAAGGAATGAAGTTTGGCGATAACTTTTTTGATGTGTGTTGTGTAAACTAAAACTTAACTTTTTGGTTAGATGTCAAAAAACTTTTTGGTTAGATGTCAGACACCCAAAACATGCTACAGTACGGGAATAACTATAACCACTGAGAAATATTGGACTTAGTGCTTGATCTCAATTGTTTTTCTTTTTTTTCTAACCCAAACCCTAACCCGACACACTTGCCTAAACACCAATCCTCAGCCCTAATCATCAGTTTTCTCAGCGTATTTGATATGCAGAATATTACTCTGTGCATGCGCACATGGCGTGAAGTCAGAAATTTCGCTCGACACCGGATTACCACTGGACGCTTTGTCGTTGGAGATTTCGCCTTTTGCTCGAAAGGTCTGAGATCACGTTTTTTCCATACCTCCATGGTGCGTGGCGCACCATGACTACTAGGGTTGTTTTATCCGGATAACAGTTACCCGGGAGTATTTTTGCTATCCGATATCCGGATATTTTTCTGTTGGTTAACCGGATAAAGAAAGGTAACGCTACTAATGCGTTTTACGCTTTTTTCAACGGTCTGCCAATCTTAAAACTCTCTATGAAGTTCTGCTTACTATGCAATCCACTCCTGTGGAAGCAGAAAGGGCATTCAATGTGTGTGGACCAACTCAGGTCTCGTTCACACGACTCCTCAATCCATACACATTGTGCTCAGTGGCGTAGCGACACCAAGTGTCGCCCGGGACCGACCCTGAAACTGTCTCCCTTTCCATCTCCTACAATTTGCTTACAATAACTTAAAATGAAAGAAGAACGTATTTTGTGTTTAGTAAAATGTAAGAAATATTAAAACATCGTGAACATCAGAATCAAGCGCTCAGAAACTGACTGTGTCTTGTTTTTCATTCTCAGTTGAGTCTTATCTGCCCGTTCACCAGCCTCATCATTTGCTCTTCCTATTTTTCTGTTTTCTTTTCATATAGGCCTACATCTATGTATCCGGTATATGTCCTTAAAGTTACTTCCCTGCTGGTTTTCAGTCTGCAGTATGCTGCACCACTTAGCTTCAATAGCTTACTCATTCTAGGATAAGGGATAAACACAGAAACTGTTACTGCATGGCCCAACCAAAGAAGTGATGGTGAGATACCTACTCTACAGATGAATATTTATATATGCTTACATTAAGTTTAGTAACCCAGCTTTAGCGAAAACAAAGTAAATATACTGCATGCAGCAAGCTAAAACAATAAATTTAATATTCTAATCTCAGTAATAGAAAAAAAATCATTTGATTACCTAACGTTTCAATAGTAGTTTATTTCTCCTAGAATATATAAAAGGCTTCAAACGTTACTTCAGTCGCGGTGTGGACCAATTTAGATACAATTTGTCAAATAGACTTAAAAGCGGCTCTGGTTGAGATGTGTTGCGTTGGAGTCACTGTCGTGACCTGCAAACTTGGTCTAGCTGTTGGTCTGGGCTTCTTCCAATTACGTGTGCAGTGTTTTACTCTTTACGTTTATTCCGTTAGCAATAGAAGCATACAGTGGGCTATTTCGAAAATTGCATTGTCAAATCCTGCCACGTAGTACATCCGCCTTGCTCAGAGAAGTGGCTACAACGTCTTAAGTTCGACGGTAATCGCACTGAACAACTTGATTCAGTACAGCCATTACTAAGTTGTGCAACTGTTTTGGCTAAAGTCCCTTCTTATAAAAGCCCCCATCATAATTATAACTAAATATTCTTTGTCCTTAATAACATATCGTTTGCCCTTACGTTAGGTTTTCAGACTAAGGATCGTAGCCTTTAATTTACCAAAATCCAGCAACACCTTTTCTAAGATTTTCTTGTTGAAATGACATTTACTACGACTGCAAATGTTGAGTGTATCATTGAACAATGGAGTCAAATATTTTACGAAACCCACATTGCCTCCTGGCTGGTATTGATTCACTCTACTTGTAGTTCAAAACTACAATCTAAGCTCTAAATTACCCACGCAAACATGTCAACTGCACTATCTCTCTTCAAGAACGTGATTTTCTGACACCGTAACCTACAGGAAACATCATACAGAAAAACATCAGCTTTATTGAAACTAACCAAATTAACGTGTGCAGAGATCTTCACTTCACCCTTGAAAATTTAATGTTGATAAGCCTACCTAAAGACTAGGCTCGCGGTACTTGTTTATTGAAAATTCAACTAAATATTAAACCAGCTATGTCCAACCCGCGGCCCAGTCGAAGGTTTTGTGCGGCCCAGTTTAGGTTGTCGCTGTAGTAAAAGTATCCTACATATTGACAACCTGTCCTTATTTTGATACTTTTGCATTTGACATTTTTGATGCTGGTGGTCCTCAGTGCCACTTTATCACGTCTGTCGCCAATGCAGTTGGGATTCGAACGCTTTCAGTGCATTATCTTTAAGATAGATTTAGTTTGTTAAGATCAAAGTTAGCCATGCAATGTGCGGCCCTCATTAATATGTCATTCAATGTGCGGCCCTGGTTAAGATAGTATTATAATTTTTGGCTCTGCAAGCCATTTGGGTTGGACATGGCTGTATTAAAAAATAGCATGAGACGTGCCAAAAAATGTTTGCCTCCAATGCCGATTGGTGTTAGGCGATGTAGTGATGTGCCGTTGGTACGTTGCTAAAGATCGAATGATTTGAGAAAAATGATTAAGATAACTTTGACTATAATAGTGATTTCAAGTAGGCTTGTTTATCAGATTTTGACTGGAAAGAGGATATTTTAACCTTGAACTACCGGACCAGTGATATTTGGACGAATTTCAGTTCTATCCTTTGTTCAAAGTACGTTTGACTGGGGTGGTGGGAAATGGCGTTGGCTGGGGACGGGGAAAAAGGTGCAGCGACTGGAGGGCAATTGCCATCCAAGTAAGTTGGAAGAAACCCTGATTTGAGTACAAACACTGGGGCAGTTTAGCAACCTGGATTTAACTCAGGTTTTTGAGGAAATATTTTATTAATTTGTTTGGTGCACAAACAACCACATTTTCAAGTTTTTCAGGGCTAAGCACAAAACTGCAAGAGCTTAAACTACAGTAGAATTTGCCTAATTCGTCATCGTCTAATTTGCCACTTTGCTCAATTCGTCACCTCTTTCTACCCTGAGAAGCGTTTTGTTCAGCTAGTACAAGGGTCTCCAAACTTTTTTCTCCGAGGGCCACATAAGCTATTGCACAACAGTTCGAAGGACGGACATCTTACGTAATGTGACCGTTTTCGGATATGTTGCATTCTGCCAAATCCCGGGTCAAATGAGTCCACTACGTGAAACCTACGTAAGCACGCGTCGGAGCCCTCTCCACGCCTCAATAGCTTCTTTTTTGTGCACCCTATAAATAGGTGCGCGTGCTGCTGTCCCCGCTCTTTTCGATTTTGCAAAGGTAGTGGTTTCGGGTCCAGCAGACCCGACGTTATGGTTAGTGTGAGGTGACTTACGCACTCTGAACCACGTTATGGTTAGAGGGGGCTAAGCGCCAGGTGGCTGTAAAGAGCTGAAAAAACTCACTCAACGCATGCCTCTACGGTCTTGTTAGCAGTATACAAAAGGAGTTCTTCATGCCCATATGTTTGTTATGAGTAATTCAGTTCAGGCATATATGACACCTTCGCTATATTTGGTCTACTTACTTTTCATCAAAAATCGTATGATATTAGAGTAATGTAACTTTGTTAGTGCTCAAACTGCTCAGTGAGACATATTTTTAGTGTAGTTTTTGTGATAAACTGCAGTTGAAGGAAAGTATATTTATTTTATTTTTGAAAACCGGGTTTGGCACACCCGACGTTAGTACTAACGTGACAAAAATCGAACGATAGTAATCCAGGATTTTTATTTGAGAATTGTTGCACCTCGCAATATGTTTATCGAATTTATACACGAGGTGCGAAGTGCGACCCGACTCCACATCGAAAAACGTGGAAAGTTTTTAAAGTTTATTAAGTATTTAAAAGGTGTTGGATTAAATGGAGGAGTCTAGATATAGAGTAGAGGAATTAAGGAGTTTAATTTAGTAAACAACCATAAAGTAAACAAACATAACGTCATAAATTTGTATTTTACTGCAAATAAAAGCACTGTGTATACGAGTTACTATGATAAAGTATGCGAGATGCTATGACAGAGTTTTCACCTGTTTGCATAATTCGTCACTTCGCCTAAATCGTCACTTTTTTTCTAATCCCTTGAGAGGTGACGAATTAGGCAAATTCTACTGTGCTTTCAAAAACTATCCTTTAATCAACAATTTGCCGCCCCCGAGAAGGTTCCGCTCGGAGCCAACGTCACGGAGCAACGATAGTGCCAACCAGAATGAGCAAATGGAAATTTCAGTGATACAAGCCCCGAACGGTTGCATTCACAAAGTGTAGGTTGCATGATGTGCCCAAGGGACGCTGCTGATCTGGAATGGCCCCTGAGTGAAGGTATGCAAGTTAGTGCGCTGCCGCCTGTCTGAACAGCCATGATCATCTCTTGTTGAAGCGTCAAGCGGCTTAAATTGCCAAGTGTGACACTTACGCACGTTTGTGGCACAAACAGTCACAATTGGTGAGCAAAAGGTCTGCCCGGAGTCGGAGTCGTTAAAATTTTCTACGACTCCGACTCCTTAGGTTGAAAATCCTCGACTCCGACTCCACAGCCCTGGCATCAGGGATGTTTTATCAATAGGCTTTTTTCACATGGCGCTGCAACACGGTTCTCAACATGCTTATCAATTCACTTGATGCCAAATTTTACTGATTCACTACACGGTTGATTGATCGAGTGTTGGGTCGTTGTTCACGTTTGATCGTAGTCCTTATATGACGTCATAGAACTAAGGAGTATGGTGGATGACTGTGGGCAAAGGTATCATTGTGATCAGCTCTAAGCTTTTGTAAATGCTCTTGAAGTTTTGTACACTAGCGCTTTGTTGGGTCTAAAAAACGTTTCTGTGTAAATCTAATAAATGTGTGGTTGGATTTGTGCTCATCAAAATGGATTTCCATGTGTGTGGAGAAATATAATCTGGCTCAGTATTCTTCAGCCGGGGCTCCGCGGAACCCTAGTGTTCCGCAAAACATGTCGTGGGGTTCCGTGAGGGTTCCTCGTTTTTTTAGGGGAAATGATTTCTTGCTTCAGTATGTTGATGCGTCATTTTGAAAATTTTTAGATCCCCGTGCTGCATTCAGATTCCAAGTAGCCAGCTAGTTGGACAGGAAGTTGAGTGCAGTTAATAGCCGAAAATGAAATATAGTTGTTGCGTCGCTTGTTGTTCGTTGTTGTGCACTTGAGAAGAACGTTATTGTTGCATCACATTTATACGATGTTGCCGATATACAGTTCACAGTACAGATAGAATGCCCTCTTGAACTTTGCAGTTTATTCAAAAGTATAACCTTGGGAACTCTGTTCCAAATATAATAACAATGCCGCGGATTTTCCTCACAATTGCCGTTAGTGTTGCTATTTGCGAGAGGAGTTTTTCGAATCTGAAACTGATCAAGAATTACTTAACTTAAGATCTAGTATGAGCACCTTGCGGTTGAGAAATCTTGCCATACTGCTTATAGCAGGGGTCAGTGACCGAGTTTATGAGGGTACGGGGGGGACATATCTGCCCAACTTTTGAACACGTGGGGACATAATATCTTTTGTCCCCCCCAATATTTTGTGATGAACAATAATGTACTTGTGGAAATTTCATGGTTACTTTACTGTTAGAAACGTTTCCCCAGCATAAAGCCAGGGAGTAAATGAGAAAAATAAACATTATCATTGGACTATCTGTGAGACACAGTATACAGATTTACTATGTAAATTGAATTGTCATGATTGTTGATAATTGTGTTGGTTAATGTGAATTGCCAAATCGGTGTACACATAAACTTCTCTCAATCACGAATGCCTACGCTGGTCTGTAACCTGCAATCAAAATACGGTTGCCACCAGGCGCCTAGCCAGGGGGACAACGGAGACAATGTCTCCCCAATTCCAAAGTTTTCAGGTTAATAAAATCTTTAAAGTATATGCCAAAGAAATACTTCAGTGCAAATCAACGAAACTGCCCCAAGGAACGTATCCTACTTCAGCTTTTAGTCGAATAAAAACTTGTATCTGACCTTTTGTAATCAATGACCTGCAAGTAAAACCAATTGGAGTAACGTTTTTCGCAGCTGTTTTTGGCGCACCAGCTTGCTGTATCCGGCCTAATAGTTACGTAAGCTTCATTTCAAGACCATCGCAAACTTCTCCTTGATAGCCCTGGGTGTTACAAATATAACCTATCCTTGTTTCCAGTGTCAGCGTAGCTTTAAATCAATGTCGTAGATTTTTGTTTTTGCACAGTTCTAAAATTACGTGCGTGAATATGGCGGTGATATACATTTTATATGTCTTGAAGCTGAAAATCTGGCTACGAAGCGATTCAGTTTCAAAGTCTTCTTCATTGCGCCATGGTCACTGTTTAGCAACAAAGCATTCATTCTAGATATTTATTTGCGATGTCATGTACTGTGACGGTTCAATAACAATTATGTGGAGCCTTAACGTTTTCATTTATGGTTTCCCTTTGCCTTGCCGGCGAGCAAAACATCAATCTTGTCAAGATATTCGACTCTGACCTACTGTTCATAAGCTCAGTGTTTCAACTATCATCTGATGTTAATTGCATCCACCCTATCCTGCAGTAAATAATTTGAAATCATTTAACTGCAACGAGAAGAGTCAGCAGCAAAATCTAACGTAAGTAGCAAGGTGCTTTTTATTTTGTAAGTGCTAAGGGAATTGACACTACCATTATCTTACGGATACTGAGAAAACTTGCACAGGGGTGGATATTAAAATTTAGGGGCAAGAAGCTCTCAGAAAGGGGCCCCAAAACATCGCCATTGCGAAAGGTAGATGTGGGATTACGTAGATAAAAGAGTTAAATTTGTTTCACAGTTCAATTGATGAACTAAATTCAAGAGCATAAGATACATACGAAAGGAACAAAAATTTGTAAAGTTTTGCAACTGGACACTTGAAAGCTGCCTCCTTTGGCGCGTTTTCCCATAATTTTTGCTTTAATTTGAAAAACATATGACTTGCTTCAGAGATTCTTTAAATGTGACTCTAGATTGGAACATAACCTTTTTAACTAAACAATGGTGCAAAGCTCTGAAGAGGGGGCACGGTATCGCTGGAAAGAGGCCCGAGGTGACTGCCTCGTTATCCTTCCCTAATATCCATCCCTGAGCTTTGAATCTGTTTTGTTGGCAAAGCGTATGTGACTAAAATGAAACTAAATTTGGATTTTTTCCCATTGAGGCTTCAAATTCCGCAGACATGTCATTGTATTTTCTAGAAGACCGTGATGTGTACAAATTTAATTACGTGCAGTGCTAAGTTATCTTTACATGCAACTGAGCGTGGTCAATAAGTTTTGAAATATTGTTGATACGATTGTGTTTAAAGTTTACTTCCATTTTATATTTCAGTGAAGTCAGTTAAATTAGCAAAGTCTCATAAAAAAATTTGAAGGAAGTAAGTTCAAAGTAGCTACAAAGGTTTAACGGAATAAGTTGAACGTAGACAAAAGATATTACGGATTATCAAAAATCCAAACATTTTTTCAAAGGCGGTGAAAGACTCTAGCGCATACGTTTATCAACTACATACGTGAAATAATCGCTCAAAGATTAGATGAAAACGGGATCCGCTTCTTACATGCGCGAAAGTTTTGTAGAAGGCCTACTTCGTCGGAAGTCACTGCCTCAGAGGAAAGTCTCTGCTCGGCTTCGTTTGAACGTGCTGTGCTGGTTTACATCCGAAGCGTGTAAATGCAGTACAGGAAGCGCAATCGTAATGTCGGCCGCGATGACTTCTTGCTCAACTGCAACATTGCAAAAAGCATTCTGCAGATGGTGCACTTATAACATTGAGAGGTTTACTAGCGCTTTTGCAGGAAAAGTTTATGAGCAAATGGTGGCATTGATCAATTGTTCAGGAGAAAACGCCAGAAACATGCACGTTTCATGGATGGTGCTTTAAGCTCGGTTGATGTTTCCCCCTACTAAAATTTCTGGCTATGCGCCTGGTTGCCACTGCTGGTATTTACCAAAAGATCCCTAGTTTGTTTTTGATTTGATCTATGTGTGGTCTTGTAGTTTTTAGTAGCAGTATATTTTCTTTCGGAACTGAACAAATTTGCATTGATTATCACAATTTTTGAGCATAATTATGTCCATTTAGGCCCAACTCTCAGAATTAATGTGTTTTCATAGTAAATGCACAGACAAGTGCTAGATATCTAGGTATAGCACCTACCACCACCATAGGCGTAGCCAGGGAGTCACTTGGGCCATGCTCACCAAAATATACAAATTCCATAATGTGTCCCTCATTTTTCCAATTTTACAACAAGGTCGTACTACGGTTGAATGAACGTGATGACGTCATCGAAACGCAAACAAAGATTTGTCCCCCCAAAGTTTTTTATCAGGGTTGTCAAACTCATTTTCACTGGGGGGCATATCAGCATTATGATTGCCCTCAAAGGGCCAGTTGTAACTGTGTGGTTGCCCCAACGGGCCAGTTGTAACAGAATTAACCACAATCATCTGCTCAACTTTAATGCTTACAAGAAGGTCTCTGTGACGTAGTAATGGTTATTTTGCAGTGAAAGGAGCCTTAAAACTGTTGAACTTTTTTAAAGAGTGAAGTTAGGTCAGCGAGATGACTGAAATAGAAAAGTTATAGCATGGCAAAGAACGTCGTTCGCCTTTGTAAACAGGTATAAACCACTGCAGTTCCAAAAAATAAGCAGGCCGAGGCTTAAAATTTAAGCTTCGCGGGCTACATAAAAACACGTGGCGGGCCACCAATTTTACACATGCGGTCTATAGAGCAACAATCAGATGAAATAAATTTTGACATTGCCATTGAAGCAGGGGCGGAGCCAGACATTTTCATTTGGGGGGGCCACTGGTGGGGCCAGTTTTGCAACAAGGGGAGCTGTCAATGGTCTGTGCAGGACTTTCAGAAAGAGACCTACAGAAAGAAACCTAATTTTGGGGGGGCCACTGGGGGGCCAGGCAAAATTTGGGGGGGGCAGTGGCCCACCCTGGCACCCCCCTAGCTTCGCCCCTGCATTGAAGAGTTTGCCAGCAAAAAGGCAAGAAAAGTTACTGCGTAGAAAATTGCAGTTTTCATTTCAGAAATAAAGATGGTCCTAATTTTTTTACACTTTTTTTACTATTTTTCCCTATAGGCCTATGTCATTTTGCTTTTTTTTAACTGTTACTAACAATGTTTAAGTTTTTTAATGTGTATTAGAGCACACCACATTTGAGCATGTGAGAGTACTGTAATATTATAATGGTACACAAACTATTTAATATATATACAAAGCTTTAAGAGCCGGTCACTACTGTGCAATGCGCATTTTTATGGGCTTCGGGGGCGCCAAACTCAAGGGCCTCCCCGTGCAGCCCACACTCTAGCTACGCCACTGTGTGTCAAGCCTTAATGATGGTGGAATTTCGGAACAACGGTTTGCAAGCAAAACTTACAATACAGTTGCTCATACTTTGCCCAAATACGTCCACCCGTCCACTGCGGTGGGGGGGTATGTAACTACCATTGCATATCGTCGGCAATGGTACTTAATCAGGGAATCTCCGAGTTAGTTCCCGATTTGGTCGGCTAACCTGTCTTCAGGCCCCATTTTGTGAGCAATTGTATTGTGGGTTTGCACCAGGGGAACTTCTACCGAAATATGAATGTCCTTAGCCAAAACTATCAAAATGTCACAATATAATAAATACTACGGCCAAAGCAAACGATACAACTGACATCTTGCAAACGTTTCGATAACAACTGTTATCATCTTCAGTGCATAGCAATAGGTAGCCTTGCACTTGCACTTTATTGCGCGGCATCGGCGAAGCATGATGACTGTCTGATCGCGAACGATAATCCCGTCCTATGGTTTCTGGTCATACTTCTCCTACTGGTTCGCAACGATATGTTCCAATTAGTTGAAGATTTGATCCAATTAGTTGAAGAAAGTTGTTTCAATGAAGTCATTTGAGAGAGTATGCCCGAGCGAGTTTATCAACAGCGTTGCGCAATATGTGCACATGCTCACCGGTAGAATGCGTACATTTTTCAATTTTACTTGTTTACTGATATCGTTTGCAAGGTATCTGCTATACAATCGATTATTTATCAGCCTTCTCTAATAATTTTAATTGTGTTATTTTTAGATGAGTACTTTTTTCTGTAAAATTAAAAGACTAACTTCTGCTTGATCGTAATTTGAAAAAGTGAGAGATGAACGTGCATGTACATCGCTTTGAAATAAGTTTCCGTATTCCTGGAGAGTCCAAGTAGGCAGGGGCGGCTCGTCTAGGCGGGCTGCAGCCCTCCCTGAAAAATGTAAGGCAAAAGATTCCGCCAAACGGCCAAACTCGCCTTAAGTTTGGATTTAGTTACGAAAATTTTACAACACAATCATTTTCGATACTTCCGACACCATTTCGGCTCAACGTTTCCTACGAATCCAACAAAACCAATGTTTCGCTACTTGCCAACGACACCACTTATGCGATGACGTTTTCAGCACACTTGCCGATGAATTTGGCGATTTCCGGGCTGTCAT
>Ga0210059_1005712_pt1 | contig 19983 bp, 12 predicted proteins | sample Ectturendosymbi2_FD_188042 | JGI IMG/M metagenome (GOLD analysis project Ga0210059, IMG submission 188042) | Ecteinascidia turbinata endosymbiont from Florida, USA - Sample 2 (SPAdes) (version 2) | ecosystem: Host-associated > Tunicates > Ascidians > Unclassified | place: Key West, Florida... | reverse complement strand
GGGGGGGGGGGCAGTGGTGCCCGGCCCCACCATTTCACGTTTGGCCCCCTGGTTGCTGCATACATCCAATACAGTATTTTAAAAATGTGGCCCCCCCTTCTGGTTTTTGGCCCCCCCTGCTGCTAAATCCTGGCGACGGGCCTGACCATGGATGGCTAATTCCTATAATTCTACAGTAGTTTATTCAAGTTTTATTTGCGTTCACTCACCAAACACATTTTTCAGAAACATTTCTCGGCTTCTTGATTTACTTAAGATCAAAGATCGATGGAGCGGCGGAGAATACACTCTCTCAAACAATCATATCCTTTGTTTTTGTTTGTTTGTATTCGCCACTTGAAACAATAAGAAAGTGTAAACGTATTTCGTGTTTTAATCAGAACAGTTGGCGAAACTATTATCTTCAACGCAAAGCTTAACGTGAAAGTCAACGACGCGGAAAATACAGAATTCAATGAAATTATGTCGAAAACAACTTTTTTGAAAACATCCAATTGAATCAGTAGTTTGTGCGCAGATCTTTTTTAACGCGAGTTCTCGACACTTCCAGATTTTAGGCTGCGCCAATACTCCACATTGTTTAAAGCTTCCAATTCATCGGTGCAATCTCGTTCACCTGCATCTCTACGCGCACCATCCACACATTTCGAACTTAAATGTGACGTTGTGCTAATTGATGCATTGAATCCGCTGGAATATCTGGGGGACGTTCGGTCTGCTTGGTCGGACAAGGTTTATCGCCGCATTGTCATTGTCTTCCCCTCCGCTTGACAATTTCAAACGGAAATTTTTTTGCGGTATCAAACATTTTGTCGAGACCAACAAGTTGATCTGATGAGATGTAGACATGGAACGCCACACATACCAGCTGCGCAACAGATGACTTGTCCTATTCTTTTCTTTTACCAAGCAAAGTCCTTAACGAGTGACGTTAACAGATGGTCCAAGTTTTATTTACGAGTAACTTGATCGGAATATGCTTCGCCAGGTCGCTGCATTACCAGTTTTACATTTGGTACTACCACACACTGCCATATCTTTTCTGGTGCACAAGCTACTCGACACCCCTGAGGTGAGTGCCAAGACCCTCGTGCTGATTTCTTTCTTTGTGAAACATTGCTCGACGACTCTTTGATGTAGTTTAGTGTTTAAGCGGAATTGCAATTGTTAATATCTTGAAATATTTTTACTTTGAGAGAGGCCAGAACAACGCTAAGCTCATCTGCTTGATATCAACCTGTAGTTTTCGTAGCATGGAATATGAGTTAGCGCACCGAACTGACTTTATCCCGCAGGTTGCTGTTGTTCGGCTTGATCGAACTTTGCTGGAACACGTATCCTTCAACGAACGAAAGCTCCCTGTGTCTCCACGCCTGTCACTTGTTGCTGCTCGTCGGATTGTGGCGCAACAAAGGGCTGGTGCTGGACAGTCCCGGCGCTGTCCAATCTGCGCATCAGAAAGTCGGAAAAAATCGGAAGCGAGAGTGAAGTTCGGTTTGTTGTGCACGGGGAGTGGTTGGCGATTCGAAACTGAGCGTTCAACGAAAATGAAGGAGCAGTTTTTTTTCACCACTAGGTGCGTCGATGGACGATTTTGATTGTAACGTAATATAAAGAAGAGAGTCCGCAACAAACGCAACGAACAGCGCCGAGCGAAGCGCTGCTGTTTGACAAAATGCTTTGACGTCCAAATCACGTTCATGCCGTGAACACCTCATAGACCTGAACTTCGTCTTGAAGCCTAGTATTCCCAACCGTAAATTGTTTTCTACACGCTGCCAACGTTTTGCAAGCTTTGAATGCGAGCGCATTGACGAATAGTTTCCCGAGACTTTGATGTTGTTTACCTCGCAAGGTAAAGAACTGAAACGCTGCTGTTTATTCTGCGCTTTTGAAAATGGACCTTGCCGTGACTTAATATCGTTCCGCTATGCGCTGCTTTCAATTGCAAACGCTAACTTCGCAACTCTACTTTCAATTCTGGCATGGTGGTGATTAGCAAAGACTTTTGCCGATGCATTTGTGCAATTTTATTTCGACTTGTCCGGTTGTTTATCGTCGCGCCAATCAAAACAGCGGTATGTTTTCATCTTCATTCAGTGATAAAAGATTGCGAAATATCTTGACAAGACTGCGATTTCTATTTACATGGCAGTTGTAAGAGCAAGTGCAATCAGTCGGACAACGGAAAACAAGGTCTGCTGTTTCTTCATTTTGGTCCCGCGTTGTTTTTACGTAATCATTTTTACCTGTCCATCAATCGAGTCGGTTAAACATGGTCTTGTGTCCTCAAGCATCAGAAAGCACGGTTGTGAGGAAAATAGATTGCTGGATTTTTTGCAAAGTATGTGGCAACAACAAACCTTTTTTAATTGGGTTAAAAATATCGTTGCTGGCATAAGGCGTCTTTGTTAAGAGTTCCTACGGTTGTGTTGTGTTAAGCTGTGCTGACCGCAAAATATTCTGAACAGCACTTCGTGCTTGAAAGTTAACGTGGTTGAAACGTGAAATAGTGGCTGCGCAGTGCCAGATAGCGTGTTCAGCATCCTAACCGAAATGCTTGGTCTGAATGTTGCAGTTGCCAAACCTGATTTCAGAATTGGTTTGAGAAATTGAGAAGGAGAGAGGCTTTACCTTGGAGATTTGCATAAAAGCGCAAGTTCGCGTCATGAAAATGAGACTCGTGCCTTACAGAAAAAAAGACGTTATATGATCAGCCACCCGCGTAAAAGTATCAAAAAATAAGCCAAATCACGTCAACGTGCAGGAACTGGTTAAACTTAATGCTAACTCTAAATGATAGAACTGTGAAAAGGCGCTAGAGTCAAGTTCAACTACACCCAAAGGACCTAAGAAAAGTCCTTTCATGCCAAATAAGCGAAATCTACAAAAATTACAGCGAACTGCACAAAGAGATAAAGCGCTAGTTTGTTAGTTCTATTTTCATACTGATGCATTTTAACTTTTTCTGTTGCAACAGCGGCTTGAGTTTTTGTTTCGCCCGCGCTAGTTTCTAATGAGCGCATGTACGCGCAGCCTTGTACTGAAAGTTTAAATCCTGGTTCCAGCATTTATGTTCTACATAAAAATAGATCGTTCGTTAGTGTCTTTCATCAGGGAATTCCCCAACCACTCCACAAAAGAGGTCTTTTCAGTATTCGTTCTTGTCGTAATGGATGCAACCTGACCTTCCTGCACACTTCCAAAGGACTTCCAAAATGATCTGGAACACAAAACACAAAGTGACCATGTCAACAAATAATTCGTACAGGCTTCGAAACATGGGCACGCGTGGCTCGCCATGGGTTTAAAAATGACACGCGAGTGACTAAGTATAACTTGCGTTTATATCATTAGTAATTTATATCAACAAGTCTATTCACACGCCGCTATGACTGCAGGAAACTAGTAACTTGAAATGACTAAGTAAAAACTGCATAATTTCAGTCGAACCCGACGTATTTCCCCAAACTTGCCCGAAAATATCTCCAAGGACAAGGAAATTGACCTCCAAAAATACCAATGCATTTCATATTGGGGCGTATTTTTTAAAATCAAAGCACAATTCAGGCACCATTTTTGTCCAAATTTCCCCTAACTTGCCCTTTTTGTAAAATCAAAGCACATACAATCGTCTTGCGAAGGTTTTCGCACATTTTGCCCAAATCGAAATTTCTACAAATTTTGCCGAGATTTTACCAAATAAAAAGTTTTGGGGGTGCGCTTCCACCCCCGCCCCCTACACCAGTGGCACTGGTCACCGTTGGGGGCCACTGGCCAACACTCAAGAAACGTTAAGAAATGATAGTGAACGTGGATGTTGTGGATGTCTATGCTAGCTAAAAAAAACGAAAACACCCCGAAAAACGCAAAACACGCAACAGCCTAAAGAATACTAAATGTCAACTCATGAGGCCCAGTTTTTACATTTAGTTTGCCAGGGGGGCGGCTCGCCCTCCCCATCAGTTACGCCACTGTTTCTAACCAGTGGCACAATTGACGGGGGGCAGAAGGGCGAGCCGCCCCCTGGCAAGCTAAATGTAAAATATTTACCTGGCATTTAGATATTTAGTAATCTTTTGGTTTTCAGGTAGCTAGTATTGACATCCACGACATCCGGATTCACCATCATGTCTTAACGTTTTTCTGAGAGATGGTTATAGTGGACCCCCTTCAGCTACGTTTTTCTCCCCTTGGCTTAAACCTCTAGATACGCCCCTGTTTCTAACAGTATACCACACAGGGTAAAATGTCGGACAGAAGCAGTTAAACATCTTTCGCGCTCTCCACAAACTTGAAAAATGCTAAAAATCATTTTTTGAAGCTGATATTTATAAACTAACAGAATCAGTGATACCACACCAAACTTTGTTTCAACATCAACTTGGCTGTGTGTGGCCGACCATCTGACGTGAAAAGTTTTTCACTTTTCACACAAAGCGACAAACGTCACTTACATTTTTTAAACCTCTCCAAATACAAAACCCAAAGAGAAAAAAGTGGGAGGACATGGCATATTATATCCCCACCGTCTGAAAACGTGGGGGGAACACGTCCCCCGTGTCCCCACCAAATTGCGCCCATGTTTACTTTTGTTACTTTACAGCAGGGTTCTTCAAAATACGTACCGAGGTTAGACGGAGCCCGGGGCAAGAAACAAGTTTAGCGCCCCCACGTGTTCGAAGCTAATGTCTTCCAGGAGCAATGTACTTATATTGAAGAAAGTATGTGCGACATTGTTGAGACTCTTCGGCGCCCCCAGTGATTATGCGCACGGGACATTTTGCACCTTTTCCCCTCTCTGTAGGCTACGCCCTTGCCGCTGGACAAATACGGTCCCGGAAGACATTTTGTTAATAATCGAAAAATGATTTGTTTACGAAAAATTTGTGGATTTGGCAGAATGTAACACATCCCTTAACAATCTCGTTACATGTCCGACTCACGAACTGTTGTGTGATAGCTTATGTGGCCTTCCGGCAAAAAGTTTGAAGACCCATGCTTAACAGTAATAAATGTCAGCTCCGCGGACTCCGTAACTCCGATTTGAGGCCATCTCTACAATGGAAGGCCTGCAGTCAATGCATTCAGACATCTGTATTTATCTATGTTTTTCGACATAACAAGGTGTATATCTGGATATTTTAACAACCAACTCAAAATTTTCTTGACCCGCGTACTTTCGCTGTGGTAAGAATATAAAAACAGTTTATTGTACCTGCTATAGTATTGCACGGTATTTATCAGTCAGCAGGTTTATACCCAGGGATGTAGTGCTAACAAAAGAGGTGTGGGAACGCGTCCAAAAAACTAGCCATTTTACTGTAGAAGATCTTCAAACTCAATTTAAAGCAAAACATGAAAAAGGTATGGGAACGCCGTTCCCGCCCCACTACACCCCTGGCTATACCGCGCAAGTAATGCTAGTATGGGAAACGTGGTCTATAAAGAAGTCTTAACGTAAAGTGTATAGTGGGCGATTGAATCACATGCCATGCTAACAGTGCAAACAGTATTTGAACAAAAATTTTGCAGACTTTTGTTGAATTGCGAAACGGTCAGCATAACATAATCTAACAGAGGGTTTCTCTTGACCTTTTGTGTCCGCATTAAAATAATTGTGATTCGGCACAGCAAAAATTTCAGACTTGAGCTATGACACCGGTGGTCTCTGGAGTAGTCCACTTGTCGAAAGCTTAATCGACTTGAAAACATTTCAATTCAGAAAAGAAATTGTGTTTGAAGAGAAAATTTAAATACATATATTTCAAACACAGCAGCCAAGCTGTCAGCGGGACAAGATGTTCTGCAGAAACCCTCCACCTCAAGTGTGCTGCTTTCCAGCTTCCGCAATAATTTAGAAGGCCTTACAACAATTGTCAGACCTGCGTGTCATGCGTTGCTGGCATAACATGCATTCTTATTACATCTACATATTACGACGCATAACATGCAGGTCTGAAAGTTATTGAAAGTTTTTTCTAAAGGCCTTGGACAGCAGCAGCATTCCTTGGTTGACGTAACATGAAGATGACGTCAACCAAGGAATGCAGCTCCATAAATCCCACAAGGACGCAAGCACGTGATTGTTATCAGTTTGTTCGTGCAAAGAAGACGTTTGATTTCAAATCACAACCATGTTGGAATTATTATTAATTCTCCTAGAAAAACATACGGAGAAATACATCGAAATAGCTACGAACAGATTTGCTGTGGTCTTGCAATAAATAGAAAAATGACAGTTTATCAACTTCCTGTTTTATTGCGCCCTCGAAGGCCATTGCTTTCTTTTCATCAATAGTAACGATAGAATGAGTCCATCTACTTTTACACGTTGTTATTTTACAGTAGGCAGAATCAGATAACTTCCTCATGAGTATTAATCATTGTTTTTCAAAAATACATACTAGGAAATCATTTGCTACCAAATAAACACACTGTGACAGCTTGAAGCGTAGACAATTTTCAACGCTTAGCTTCACTAAGAGAAGAGCAAATTTGCAGCAAAAAGTTTTCGGATTTGAAAAAATGAAAGTTGAAGCAGTGCACTTTTTGCAGGTAGAAGCTAAAAACTAAACAGTTAAAGGTTTTCACGGTTACTTACAGTTCTATTCCACATTTTGATACGGCAAATAAGTCTTCATGATTACATCACAAACTGATGACATCTTCAAATGATAGAGTAGAAAGTAGCTCCCTTCAGAGTTTTTAGAGATGCTGCTCTACATATTTAAATGCTTTTCTTGATATGTCTATTCCATCAAACTTCTTTACGTGCGTGAGACGTTTGTTTGAATCTTTGTTTCTGGAGTGTTTTACGTCAACGGGCTATTTAATTTTAATTTAAATGCTTTCACGGTGAAAGTGATGAACGGATATAGTGAAACAACGTGTCATGCTGCATGCAATGACCTAGTACCCATTCTAGTCGAGATAAGCTTCTTCAATACACAACAGCCACTGTGAAACGTTGCCTGAAGACCGCAGCAGGAAAAGTACGAAATACTTCATAAAACCGTAGGAGTTCATTTAAAATTCGGAACAGTGAAACCAGCTGTAGAAGCACAAATAACTGGAATCGAGACCGCAACTCCTGCGTTATCGCTCGGTCGGAAGAAAGCACAGTGTAAATACCTTCCAGATAAAGCGATGCAGTGGTTCTGACAAAACTGTTTCGAGAATTGATTCGTTGTAACAGTTTTTCAGTGAAAACCAGTCAACGGTTGAATAGAAACGGACAGGGATAAGCCTCATTAAAGAAAAATCTGTTTTGAGGATGTAGCGGCGTGTAAGTTCAAATGTTGACTAAGGGAGTGAAAGCAAGTTTTGTTATAAGAAATTACGTTAAAACGCAAATGTTTGGTGCTACCAAAGCTTGAAAACACAAGTAAATGAGCTGTACAAGAATTTAAGAAATGATGCAGATGTTTTTGGAATATTTTTAACAAGCAAACAGAAACTGCAATAATAACAGAGAGCTATCGCAAACGCGTTTTCCTCGTTTATTTCACTTACTTTTTGTGATTGTTTTAGCGTTAATATCCCGCAAAAGATGATCTACTGTTGCTCTGTTGGTATTGTTATGGAAGCATTTTTTATCAACGTTATGTATTGGTGCGTACCACTCTGACTTAGCAAGTTATTTACGATTCCTAAACGAATGAATTTCGACTTTTCCTGAATTTGCTTGATCAGAAGACAAAAATTAGCGCTTTGTCAAAAGTTTTTTTTCGACAGTGTTGTTGACAGAATATGACCATGGATTTGTCGTTCGCTTTTTGCATAACCAAAAGTTATTTAAGGCTTGCATTTCTTGATTTCATAACGGAGATCGATATCACCGAACGTTCCCGACATTGATATATGTTACATAATAATATCTGTCAACCAGGCCCGTAACCAGGGGGGTGCGGGGAGGTGAAGCCACCCCTAGAAAATTTTTCGCCCCCCCCTGGAAAAATGTGTTGGACATAGTTTAAAACTATTGGACACAGTTCAAAAAACTTGGGCCCCTCTCAGAAAACTCTTCGCCACTACTGGTGTCATAAGCTGGTTGCGGGCCTGCTGTCAACTGAGGTTTGATTCTTTTACATTTTTTGCTCTTTCACTTACATTGCTCGAATCATGCTTTTCACAAAAACGTAAATCCTTTCAAGACAAACGTTCAAAACGCAATTGGATGATGATAACCAATCATGCTATGAAAGGCAAAAAACTTAATTAGTTGGTGATGCAAAGTGTTAGGTTTTTAATTTTAATTTAATTTATTTGTTTATGAGCAGACACGAAGTCCATAGTATGAACACACGCACTCTGCAGAACGCAGGTTGATAAAAACAGACAAAACAGAACGTAGTACAAGGCATTGAAGCCGGCGGAATCACAGGGTTACAGACACTTTTTGCAACTGCATTGAAGACAGAACCATAGGGTTGCAGACACATTCTTAACACTATTGTTAGCTAACGCGTAACACTTGTTGCAGCACTACTGCGGAGTAGGGCGCTAGTTTTTGTACGCACAGTTGCTTGCTTTTACTGTTAGCTGCGAATGAGTCAAAAGGACGCGTGTTACTTCTATCACTGCACAGGACACATTTTTGCTCGTTCAAAAACCAGCCAAAAATTGTTTTTCACAGAATCCATTATACCTGGGCGTTGTTTCATTCTTCCTTGCCGGGTTGGTGATAGTTGGTTCTAGAAGTTTCTCAATAGTTGTGTAAAGCGAATTGGATTTTTTCGTGCAGCAAAAATTCGCTGCAAGACTGTGCAGTGAAACAATACTCTAAGTAAAAATGCAGCAAAATACAAAAAAATTATACATCATCTGAAGTTACCAACCAGAAATGTTGCTCTTCATTTTACTGTGGTGGTTAAAGCCTAGACGACGAAAAACAAAATTCATGTGCACGGCGGATGACAGTGCTCGTAGACTTTACAGCTCGTAGAAAGGACAATAAAAAATAAATTGATCTTTAACCAGAATTGCTGTTCCGTCTTCTTTCCTCAGCAGGTCGCCATTGCCTTTTTCTCCCCAATGCTATGTTTGTTGTTGCCATGGAAGCGATCCACTACAGCGAGCCGCGTAATGACAGTGTTTGTGGCCCGCTGGCTTTCTTCCTCAGTAATTTACGACTTTTTATTTTCTCGTATCTTGGCTTCCAGCGAAGTCGTTCGGGACCAAATCAACACGTTCTGAACATCAAAGCCGTAAAACTCAGGAGCGTTGCGTTTTAACGTTACTGCAGCTGTTTTTATGAATGAGAACGTTTTCCAAGAAAGAGAACGAGGTGGACTTTATTCAAAATTTTATTTCATGACCGCCCCAAAAAGCTTAACATTAGATCAAATTCTACATAAATGTTATATATACATAGTGCGCACGCTGTGTTTTTTTGTGTTTTTTACTGTATTTAAAAGAGTGAAACAAGTTTATCGTTCTTCAGCTTGAGCTAATTATCTGGATAGAAATGGAAACGTATTATCTGAGTTACAGATTTGTCAGATTTGAAATTGCAGTGAAAGCTATTGCTTGAATTAGCTTGTGTATAAGTGTTGCACTGAAATTGTGATTATGTTTGTTTGTACAGTACAAGAAACAGGAATGAGTCTGTTAAAACTGATGCCCAACGAGAAACGTTTCGAAGTTAAATCGTACAACTGTCAACAGGAGGGGGGCGAACATCGATATGTAGCCATAATGTAAATTGTGGAAAATATCCAAAAAATAAGAATAGCATTCCGACTGTAGCCGACACACTTTTAAGCCTTCTGATGATGCCTTCCTTGTAGGCGATATTGTTACTCTGTTAAGATCTTAGTGTCAGGTTCTTAGCTGTGAAAGGATTCCTTTCGATAGACAGTTAAATGATTTAATTTTGTAAAGTTCGATAGCTGAGTGACTGCGAAATTCTTGACCAAGTATGGTTTACGATCAAAACGTAAATAACTTTGACGCATTGATGTTGAACCTGGTTGACCGCACTTCTCCTATGTAAGCCCGTTATTTTCAGTGCCATTGGATACATTGATAAACTTTTCACGTTTAAGGATTAACGTTTAAGAATAAATTGTGTCTTGCAGCTTTCGCATAGATTTGTAATTAATTTCACAACAATGGCCTGCATTTTCATCATCTTAGTTTATTAAATAATTGAGTTGATCTCGAGAAACCTGACCCTGGATTGTTTCATGCTGTTAGTTTGTTTCAAGTAGAATGCCAATAAAAACGTTCTTTTCCCTGAAGGTGCTATTAATTTGCTTTCAACAAAAACGATTATTTTCCAATTCCCATTTCACTTTGAAACACAACAGCAGTCAAGTAAAGAACCTATAATATGTCTACGTTGCAAGAAACCAATATTGTAAAAACCAATATTGTTTTCTGGCATATTTCAGGATCATTTCCTCCACTGTTTTCGCTTAGTTAAAATAACAAACACTCTGGTCTATGTCAATGGAATTTTTATCGAACTCTCAGTATGGTCACGTCAAAATGGAGACTCCATACTGGATTTTTCTAGTTTTACAAGAAGAATAATTTTGCTTTAATTTCGAGCAATGTAATAATGAACAGTAATGGCGATATTTTTGTGATTTTCACAATACCTTCTGCGAACAGTCGAAATATCACAAAGCGTTTACAATAGAACGGAAACCATTGCAAGGCTTGAGAGCTGCGCAAGTTTTCGTAAATCGTTTAATTCAAGTTTAGTTTTGCCTTTATATTTCTGAATCGAGTCAAATCTAGCACCGAGAGAAACTCTTGAATTCTAAGTTGTTCACGAACTTTTGTTGATGACACTAACGCGATGTTGCAACAACATTCAATGCTAAATCCAAATTTGAAAACAATGATTTCTGACACTGGTATTAGCAAATTGACGATTAGCTAATTTATTGACGCTTGAGTCGCTGTTTATATATTTTTTAATTTTGTGCATTTATTAACCTGAGAAAAAATGCAGAAAATACGCCAAAATTATTATGACGCATGACCATAGCCTCTAGATTTGCTTTAAAGAGGTTATACTCGCGACAAAGTACGTCAGAATTTATGCAAAAAATTGGAAGGATATTGCTTTTTGCGGCAATAGTTCGAACGTGCAAATAGCTTTGGGCCCAAGCGAATGACGTGTGATAAAATGAAATAATTTAGACTCATTGCATAGCATGGGTTTCACTGACAACTGTTGGATACTGTTATGTACAAAACAACTGTAACCAAGATGTGTCACTGACAGCCACAGCTGTTGGATTTCACCTTAGGATCTGCTAAAATAGGAAAATGAAGTTTTTGTTTACTTTTAAGCCAAAGGAATATCAATGAGAAAGGAAACCTTGAAAATTATGGTTATCTTGAATTGTGAAACTTGCTGTAAGCTTCTACTTCGAAATCCCTTTGCTTTTCAAAGCTTGTCAATCCCTAACGTCTTGAGAATACTGATGCGAGAGACAAAGTTAACCAACAATTCACCGTGGTTTATTTAATCTACATAGAACACAAAAAGTCATCGAAAACGACCCGGAGAATTAGGGTTATCATCAACGGTTTCAAGAGTTGAGCTTTTCCGACACTCAAAGACTGGAGTGGAAATCCTGTCTTCATTTCTGACGATCACGCATTAGTGTTTGCCAAATCCGACAATCGTGTAGATCAAGCACTCAGTCCTAAGCAAATAAAGCTGTCTACTTATTGTACTCAAGAACTGGCTATCATCCTCTGAGAATCGCCAATCGCACATGCATAAATCATGCTTTTCGTCATTACTTAGCCAACATGTCTAGGCAAGAGATCGTTAGAGCGCAGGTTGTATCAGCTGTGGAATAAAAAAGCATGATCTAGTTTTTGAAGCTGGTAGTCAATGTGAAAGTTATGACAACAGTGAAGTGCCAATACACATAAAGTAAAAAAGTAGAAAGCGGTTACTTCACTGTCTTAAAATTGCAATTGAGTTATGGTGTCAGCTTTTGCAACAAACACAGTCGAGTGGAGCATTTAGATTAGAGCAGAGGTTTGTGTCATATAAACTACAGCACTTATTCGATACTTTGAAAATCAAGCTTATGTGTCAGCTTGTTGCCAGCATTTATCGTCATTAAATACTGTAGTAGCCCGTCTACACTCAGCGCAAGGGTTAGGAGCTGCTTGTGCCGCCAAACTGGAATGTTCACTGCCAGTGCCCTGCGTCCTGCATTCGTTTCAGGTTTTTCCAGTTCAAAAGTTGCTTTGAGATGCCATTTTTTGTCACAATTTTTATTAAAAGGCGCTGAGTTACCAGTTCTGCTCTTCCAAATTGCGATTTTGGTTTGGGTGATGTTCCCGTTCTCCTCGTAGTGGTGCAGTTTTCTATGTATCACCTTCAAGCAAACATGGCGCATTTGACGTAAGATAAAATCGACGGCTGACTCATCAGTAAATACTCATTGTTTGAGATATTTGCGCTCCTCTCCTGTGCGACAAACAGACCGCGCATGGCAATCGACATCTTCTCACTGTTCAAGCAAACGAGATAGCCAGGTAATAACCACACGTCTGGTTTAGGAAAGAAGTGCCGCAAATGAAAGATAGACCAAATTTGCTGCATGGGCAACAGCAGGTATTCCGATTCGCTGTTGAGCAACAGGTTGCAAATTAACAGGATTTGTACAGATTGCCGAAGTGTTGCGGTATTTTTGACACAAGTCATCTTTTTGCTAAATACTTTCTAAGCAATAGCTTTTGTTTTGCTCGAAATTGGATTATTATAAACATTAAAGGCAGCAGCCAAAAATCCAGGCAGGCCACACAGTTGTTAAACTGTAAAAAGTTTACGTTTGAGAGATTGAATTATTACAGAGAATGACATGTTGTAGCTAACGGGTTTTACCGCAAGTAGATACCACGTTTTCAAACACAACGATCATGAAACACTCTGAAATACAAAATGGAAAACGCGTTTTACGTTTTCGATTCTGTCGATTTAAATATCGAACTCACAGTTTTTTAAAAGGAATCAGTGCACAAGCTGGAGAAAAGAACAAGGGCAAAAAGTCTCCATTGCTCTTGACTGTGACGTAATGGCTTTCATGCGAAACCAAGGTTTGATGTAATAATACGAAAGGGAGTTTAGCCTTCCTACCTATTGCGCAGAGAAACTTCTAATGGCTTCTGTTAAGAATGTTTGCACAATACAGGTCAAGCTGTTTTCGTTCGATGCTTTTCCAAAACTGCTGGCACCACAGCATGACCAAGAATTTGCGAATGCCGTAAGAAGGCATATGCTGGCATTTAATGAGTGTTTTATAACCTGACGTAGGAAATATGCAAGCCTTACACCAGTGGTTCTTAACCTTTTTTACATATCTTACCCTTTTATCAAACAAGATCACCTGGTTTACCCCGATGCACTCAATGTTGCTTATTTCTTAAAAATACGAAATCAAAAAATCTTACAGTTAGATTAATTTATAAAAATTTACATTTGCTGCAATTTATGGTTCAGTAAATTTACCCCCTTGGAAGATGATATTACCCCCAGGGGTTAATTTACCCCAGGTTAAGAACCACTGTCTTACACCAAGTGTGAGATAACAGGAGCAGACTTGCCACAGTGTTTTTTGCACAGAAGGCGCTCTGAAATATTGACACAAATCTCGGAACGTCACGCTCATAAACGTCATCTGAATCATGATTTTCATAGTTTTTATTGATCGCAAAGCTAATAGGACAGTGTCTGGAGCAGTGTCGCCTAGTTTCTACATGTTTGCTGACACTTTCGCGATCAGCAAATCGATAAGCTGAAGACATATCCACCAAGGTACAGCCGACTGTTGACCTTGTGCACTCTCTGCTACAAGACTTTGAGGAATTGACCTACTGCAGCAGTTTTCCTTCCTTCTGTGGAAGTGAAAGTGTTGCGTAAATTATGCATTTACAGAAGGTGAAGCAGTCACAAGTTTAGTTGTAACAAAAGCTGACTTGAGGTTGTTTTACAAAAATATAGAACGGACATGTTTTTCTCTGATATAGCAAAGTGCTGGACACTTTTTCTTAGCTGCAATACGCACTGGTACAGAAAACAGTTTCACACTTTGTGCTGCCGGGAAAAGGCACAATAAATATTTCATAAACGTAACTGGTTATTTTCAATAGATTGTGAAAAAAAAACAGTCTCTTGGCGGGCAGTCAAATGTCTTGCAATTGGGATATATACAAGATTCTCTTGACATGTTTCAGACTATGAGCAGCAAACGTTTTTACAGTTTTTGTCATATGGATGGTCTACGGAAAACTATCACTAGTTTGTTGACTTCGTGACAATGAAAAATCGTGCAGAATAACTGAGCTGCAAGTTTGAAAGTTCCATGCTCGAATTGAAAGAAACTGAAAAAACGATTCTCTCGACTCGAAGAGCTGCTTAAAGGTGTCAAAATTCTGCAGAAACAGCTTTCCAGTCATTTCAGCAAAGTTTCCGTAGCGCATTTGTTAGAACCATTCGAGGTGAATTTGAGCTGAACCTTGGCTTCCTACAATAACACGTCCATCCAAGTCTTTACATGTTGATAAGAAAAAGGATTTGAGAACTCGCTGGTATTTATATCTTAATGAAAACAAACGTTTAGGGATTTTGGCACAATATCTGCAGATGAACTTACTGTAATGAGTGGCTGAAACTTTTTAAGGGCATGAGAGTAACTGAGCATGCCAAATGTTTGACCTCACCTGATCTTTGTATTAAATTTGTATTCCACACAGGTGCACGTGGCGGGTATTCTGCTCCTTGCCCTCCCAAACTGGTTAAAACCAGGCAGATGAGGACAGCAGTTGCCAATTTTCTAGGCAAAAATATCCTTTCGAGGGTAAAATAAAAGAGTGAGGACTGTGAGTGTAGAGATATTTGCGGAATGAAATGTGTGAGATCGGAATCAAATGGGAGATAAACACGTAAAAATGGGAAAGCTGTTGGTTTCTTGATAATTTCGGTTCACAGAAATTCGATCTCTTTTTGTAGTCTTTGCTATACTTTAATTCCTTCAGTTTCAGACAATTTTGAATATGCAGTTTTAGAAAAATATGTTGGCGCGTGAATTCTTGAAAAAAGGTTATTTATGAGAATGATCAAAAGTGAATCATTTGCTTCTTTGCTTTTATTTCAATAAGAGTTAACATATTTAGCTTTATGCGCTGGAAGTGCAGTGGTGTGGATATGGTTTCTGCTGAGCGAGGCTTAGAGCGAGTGTGGCAATAGATAGCTGCCAACATTTTGCTTGTAATAAGTACTCTGCTAAGCAACGGAGACAGTTCATGACCTCGAAACATAAAGTCGCCAACAATCAATTTGCTAAATGACGCTTTTACACGGTTCAAACGAGCTTGGATCATATCACTATTCTGCTTTGTTCATTTGACTATAACTTGACCTTTTTATGAAGCTAAGCAGTAAAGCATATTTCATAGATGTGAAAACAAGGTCGTTTTCAACACTTATGCAAAATTCGCCTTGATGACTTTTTTAGCGCCTGGAGAATTCGCCAACACTTAATTATGCAAAATTCGCCTGATATGAACACAGGCAGGGTAAAATGCAGTTGTCTATGAAGTCAACCGGAACTTCCTATATTGATTTTAATGCTGACTACGTAGTCCTAAAAAATATTCATGCTGTTTTACCGTTTTCTTCGCAGATCATCTGTAAAACGTAATAGATATGAGAGAGCTAGACTGTAATCAGGAACCAAGCGTAGAACAGATGTACTCGAATTCAGAGAACGTCTTGCCTTCCTGGAATCCGAAGACAAGGGTGACTACTGGGAAATATGTCGACTGGGGAACGAAACTCTATCATTTAGAGTTAGAATTGTCTTACAAAAATAACGAGATTGAAATCTTAAAGAAGAAATTAAAGAAATGTACCGACGAACTTTTTCCAGACGGAGACTGTGGCAAAGTAAGTTGCAGTTTAACACCAAAAACTCGTGGTGCAAATACGCAACGTTGTTAATGAGTAAAATACAACGATTTCAGGGTAAGTCTATCAGTGGTGATCCAAGTCTGTGGATCGGTTGATTTGAGAACTATGAAGCTTTTTGCTTCGAATGATTAAACTGCAAGCACCACAAACCTCAAAACAAGTTGCCAAAATATTCAACAAGAATACGTTTAGCCTGCAGATGCAAGGACACTGCAGTTGTTGCTTTACTTTCTATCCGGCAAGATTTTATTTGATAATAGTTCTACGGCTTTTCGCCGTAGATAATAATTCTGCTTGATAATAATTATACGGTTAAAAGCCAATTTTGATGCTACAGGTACATGAGCTTTTAAATCGATATCGTCCGCTCAGATGCGGATTATATACCATTGCCAGAAGTAAATGAAATTGGAAATGGCCGTTGTCACAGAGACCAAGGAAAGAGTGATCAAAGCAACCGAAAGACCACACCTGATCATGGTCTTTTATCAAATGCCTCATGAATTATGTATGAAAGAATTAATTTAATCACGCAGTGGCACAACAGCGAATTACGTCACGTTGTGTCTGTTACGCGATGCCGGATTAACCATTAGTTTAGTAAGGCTACAGCTTTAGGCCCTGGAAAAATTCGGCCCTCAATTTTTTTGATTTATTATTTTTATTACAGTTTTATTATGTATTACATTTTGTAGCTTAGTTTGCAAAATTATAGGCCTTTCTCTAGCAAACAGCCTCAGGCCTACAGTACCCTTAATCGGGCCCCTTTGTTACGCGAGATAATTTAGAATTTGAAGTGCTCACCCGAGCGTTTGTTTAGAAATCCAACGTTGTGGAATTGCGAAAAAAAGTTCAAGCAACCCAACGTCAGCTGGCCGACCGAAGCCAAGACTTGTCGGTGGAAAAACAAAGGTCAGTCTTGATGCATGTTTTTTTTCGGTTAACACGAACTGCTTGCACTGACACCAACAGCAAACGCTTTTTTCGATCAGGAATGAAAAGCTGTCTCGAGAACTCGCCAAGGTCAAGAAGCGATGCGATGTAAGTACACATGTATATCGCCTAGAGACACTTAGGGTCGGACAAAACATTAATCCAAGAGGGGGTGTTTGCTGATTAAAAGCATTATGTCGTCTGCAAATATATCGTAAATCACTAATTCAATGGCGTGGTTTGACAAGAAAGGCCTTAAATAAATAAAAAAAACTTGAAGATTTATGACCGGTAAGCAAAGAAAGTGTTTGACTTTTGCTGGTAGTGGGGTAACATGAAATTAATAATTCCTTGTGAAAACGTCCAAATTGATATGACGCAATCAAATTGATCTTGCCTAAGCCACAAGTCACAGTTATTTAAAAAGTTTCTTTCTACGTTAGGATGAACATTATTGTTCAGAAATACTGATACATCTCTTATAAAGATTGTCTTATTTCATTCTCGTGTGAACATTTTTTGACAACAAAAAATTTATCATAACGATACTCTTCATGCATGCTGCATTGCATATGAATACTGCATAAGAAGCGGTAGCGTTTTTGGTGTCTTTTTTGGTTTAGAACACGTTGCTGCATTGTGCAGTGGTGGACACGAACTCACTGCCTCGAAATGAAGTCAGTTACAAAAACGTTTTACATTTTGTTTCAGTCATTACGACGGCGAAGAACCAATAGCAAGTCGGTGCAAACTCTGCCAGACAACGAGAAAGGAGTTCAAGTTTCCACACGGTGAGCTCTGGATGTTTTGTGTTGACAAGAGAGCCTCCTCATCGATTAAACATGCACTCATGACACGATTCCTGCGACATTTATTCGCTTTCAACTTTGCGGTCTTTCACAAACTGTCTGCAGTTCACCCTTGTGCGCTGTTTCGACTGTAACTTTTGTTATACGAGGTCAACATAATTCTGAGTGTTTTCTAGCATGCTCATCGCATCGCCTGGGCTGGGCCTGGCTTTCCACTCACGCCATGTTTGGAAAAACTTTAATAACTTTAAATAGAAAAATAGTATTGATTGAAAAGCACGCTCACGCGTTTTCCTGTTTTCACCAGTTTAAAAAATCACATCGTTGTTCTCGTCCAAACTCTGTTACTCCTCTGCTTTGCTGAGCATTTGCATAAGACGTAAAGCACAGTAGGTATTCAAGCTTCCGTGCATCATAGAAACGCTCCCAAGACGAGAACCATTATGACTCAGTGCTCACCTGCTCCGTACAGACCTCCAACGGTCCCGAAACGACCTGTGGTCCACACGCATGTCAAAACAGATATAAAGGTAAAATGCTGATGCTACATGTTTGCCAAATAAACGTGAAACGTGATAATGTTGAAAATTAATGCTGCATGTTCTTGTTGAGTTCCGGGATTGCACCTTAAAGCATCGCGTTATGATCGCGGCCAGACTTACCTACGGTACTTGTCCTGTGGAAAAAACTCATCAGTACTTTCCCAACTTAATAAATACGTAGTTATGTGGTATTTTTCAATATGTTTACCATTCTTGCGTGGTAGATAAGTTTAAGGGGGATCCTGAACGCCCCTGGGTTCCAAGTCAATCGCCCTCTAAGATTGGCAAATCTGGTCTTGGTCACATGTGTGTACGTTGCAGAAAATTTACGAAAAAAGGATGATCGCTTTGACAAAATTGCAAAGTGATCCTGGCAAATGTTGAAGTCACTTGAGTTACCCAGTCCAGTCAACAGTAGACCACACTTCACATCTCCCAATTTCTACGTTTACATGTCAAGCGACGGTCCGCAAAAACGAGACAGCCCGTTCTGACGTCATAGTACGGTTCGGTTTACATGTCTGAAAGTTGTTCAAATGTGGCACATGAATAGTATGGCGGCAGGTAGGTGGCGCCACATGTAAATAAATGTTCACCGCTAGATGGTGCCCATAAGTTACAAGTCACTGTGATAGTCACCACAAGCGAATTATCGTAGTTCACTTATCCCTATATAGTGATAGTGCTGGTAGCGTGAACTCGTCGAGGTAGCTCTGTTGCTTCTGGTTGCTTTCCTGTTAGTTAATGCCCCGAACTGCCATCATTCTCTTGTGCTTGCCTCAGTAGTTCAAGGAAGTCAACTGCAACAGTAGCTAAGCATCTACTGTGCAGGCTGGTGAACAAAGGGTTGTGTCGAGTTGCAAAGCATGCATACTGATGTACAGATTTCACGAATTTGGCAATTGCTGTTCATGCCTCTCATGAACTTGGAGCTGTGACTTATTGATCATGCTGCACACTGTAAAATCCATCCATACCAGATGTGCACTGGCGTTTACAGCATGTGTTGATGTCGCATGTGCAAAGTTACAGGCAGACATATTTTAACACAGGTTTCATAAGCACAATGCTGAAAAACAATTTGGAGATAACTGTTTTATTGCATGTATCTGCAAGAGCCTAGGTGGAACTTTTGGTGACACATCAGTCAAAATATCTGTAATTTACACTGATACTCAAACATATGGCCTCATGTCACATGATGAATACAAAACATTCAGTATTTGATATATTAAGTATATCCTATGGCATTTTTTCAAGGAGCTAGTGAAATAATCATTTAACTTTTACTACTATCATCACTCATGCCAGAAAGTTGCCCTATCATGAAGATTAGTGCAACACACAAGGTTCTTACTTTCAAAACAACTATTCCTAACACTGGCAAGCCACTCCAGCTGATCAGTAGCCTATTTAAAATATATATTTGTATGTAAACAGAACCTCTTATCATATGTTGTGCACAGCTTTCAGCCTTTATTATGAATAAGCATCTTCTCAGTAATGTTTCATTTCTAGACATTAAGGGATATCTAAAACTGGCAGATAACCTACATTTCAAAAATGTATTTTAGTTACTGTATACAGGCTAGTATCTTGGAGAACATTAACTGGAGGGCCGGCGGACTGGAGGGCCGTGTTTCCAAATGAAAAACGTGAATTTTCGGCGGAAAAAAGGGCGGTACGGCGGGCTGTGGAAAACGACGGGGCGGGCTGCGGAAAAGGGCGGGCCGGAGGGCTGCCCTTG
>Ga0210059_1005711_pt1 | contig 19989 bp, 7 predicted proteins | sample Ectturendosymbi2_FD_188042 | JGI IMG/M metagenome (GOLD analysis project Ga0210059, IMG submission 188042) | Ecteinascidia turbinata endosymbiont from Florida, USA - Sample 2 (SPAdes) (version 2) | ecosystem: Host-associated > Tunicates > Ascidians > Unclassified | place: Key West, Florida... | reverse complement strand
CATTGCCCCCCCCTGGCTACGCGCCTGCTCTGAGATAGCAATTTCTTATTTTTTATTGTTTTCTTTTAGCTCTTAACTGTGAATTTCTTTTTCATTTTTCCGACGACAATTCCTAAGCATAGCTAGCCTTCCCAGCGTTACAAAAAAATTTCAAGTTTCTGCATCTTGTAAGACACATTTTTGCATACTAGAAAGCCCTGACTGAGGAGCTGTTACGTTGGATTTTCACCCTACGTTTACTTATCAAAAAACACGTTGAACAACTCAAATAATGCATGTTCATGCTTGACGTTATTGCATTTAGTTCAACTTTAAATCGTTGAGTATTTTGGAAGGTTTTTTATTAATATTGATATCTTGCCAGACCCAGCATTGTTGTTTTTAAGATGCGGAGAGTTTGGTGGACAAAGCATCCGAACGTGAAATTAAAGTGTCTGGTTCTCCGATTGAAGTATCTCTGTACTACCACTGCATGTCAAACTTACACAGATGTCAGCAATTTTCTCCACTGGAAACGCCACATTCGGTGAAGATGGAAATTGCTGGTAATCTATTTTATGTGGAGTGGATTAGTTGGTCTCGTACGAAATGCTGTGTTACGATTTACCATCGTTGTGCGTCTAGGTGCCTTTTCCAAGTGACCTCTTACGTTCAGACGCCTCTCCAGTTAAATATGATGCTGTGGTCTGTACGCATCCTATGCCATACATTTTTATTTTCGGTTTTATAGGCTAGAAGTTCAATGCCGTTAAATTGATTAAGTCAGGGAATGGCCATTCGTGTAATTTTTTTTGTAAAATATATAACTAAAGGAATGAACTAACTCACGACAAAGAAATTAGCTGCCAAAAACAGTCTAGCAGTATCATTAAAATTATTTTTTATCCCTAAAACGCTTGACGAATGGTAGATGAAATTAGAAATCGCAAACGAATCAAGAACTCCAGATCTTTTCTGTGTTGATTGTAATTATTCTACTAGGCATGAGAAATTAAAATAATTTTGCAAACTTTGGCAATACTATTTCATGAAAAATTTTCCTTCACCTGTTGATTACACACGCATTCTCTGAAGAGCACAAGCTTAACCACTTTTTTGGATTTAGTTCACGCTGGTGAAGCTGAAAATGGGTGTATTATAACAACTGCAAAGAATAAAGTCATCAATCCTCGCGACATACCAACACCGTTCAATTTTTTTTATTTTGCCGCTGGCATTCTTTGATATGAGTTAACAAGATTTCCAATCGCTGCATCACACAGGGAATCTTTTGACTGACTTTGACTTAACCGCCGCGAGTCATGATGGCAGAGTAACACCTGCTTTTTCAGTTTTATTCACGCTACTTAAAATGCAGTATAGATTGAATGTATTTTTGAATTGAACCTTAAATGTGATAAATGTGATTTGACAGTGTGGTTGGAGCATCGATCACTCCGTTGGAAGTGTATTAGCATTGATCTACCATAAGTTCTTGCTAAACATTTACAAATTAATTGCATGCCCTATTTTTATACATCAGCATTGAGCAAGGTTACAATTGTTGTAATCACGAAATAGACTTGAATAGGTTACTATTATGGTACCGTCTTCTTCCATGCGAATGATTTTGAAATCACGTGATGACTAAAAGCAACCTAAGTCATCCGTGTCCCATTCCCAAACCGCAAAAGTTGTATTTCTTCAGGTTTCATTTGTAAATCTGTTTTATATCATCTGTACCCATTGCTGTGGTCCAAGTATTACCTTCGTCAAAGCTTTATTTTTCTGTACTATATTTCTGTACATTGACGTCAATCTAACACCAGTCTGGTGGAATTTCCAATTGAAATTAAATGGAAGCTTCAAAGCATTAACTTTTGGTTATGTAAGCCACGCACTATAGTTGTGAATTTAGAATTGTCCTTCCAGCAGAATTCTGAGATGGTAAGGAATCAGCTAAGGAGCGGGTATACCCAAACGGCAGCAGTGGTAACGTTAACAACCTGTTAAAAATAATTGTTAAGTTTCCGTGGGAAAAAGGGAGCATCAAGTCTCATAGAGCATAATTAAAGACAAATTTTATTCTGTGTAAACTGAAGTCAATTGATTAAATCGACTCTTTGAATAAGAGATCAATGCTGAAGCTTCGAGCGAAATCGATATTTGTTTATTTGCGCTATGAAGCCACCTGGTACTGTGTCCTTGCGGATACTTCATGATTATTGTGAAACCAATTTTATGTTAGTAATTTTTCTCTCCTGGAAAATACATCTTGTTATGGAGCCATTACTCTTCATACGATATATGATGCAAATAGTTAAAATTGTTTTGTGGATATACTGAAAAGCACTTCTTTCACAGCTAAACACTTACGTTTCGAGAGCAAATGGTTAATTCTTGAATGGAAGGTATTATAATGTCGCACCTGTGGTCAGCACGTTTATCGTGTAACGGTGCATCTTCGTTTAAATTTTTCTATTATTTTTTTGGATAGGCTTCTTAAATCAACAGAGCAACTACGAAATAAATTTAAAAACACGCTAATTAAACTTTTAAACTTCGGGAATTCGAAAGCATGGAAAGATTTATAACAGAAAATTAAGTATGTGCCTTCTAAAGTTTCGCGTTGGTAGGAAGCATATGATTTGTTGATTGTAAGAATCAACTTTTCCGTCGTTTTGATACGCACTTCACAAGTGTTTCTCAAAGTCAAATCTACTCAACTAAGTTTGTCATACGAAGCAATGTCTGGTGTTGATTTTCAAAGAATTAGCTTACTCTTTAAAAGTTTTCAAACACCGGTAAAAGTTTAGTTTTTAAATTGGTCTTATTCCGATCCTCGCTTATGGCCATTAATTTACTAATGGGGCTTTAGCAAAGAGTTTTTGGCCTAACGCTACCGAAAAAGCGTGTAGTTGCCAAATGAAGTCCTAAATGTCGAGTCACTTCTTCCAATAAAGAATTTTAATTAGGATGGCTCGGCCACGTGCCCCGAAAAACCTGTCAGAGGTTGGCGAGTCGCGTTGGCTGCAACCACAACAAACTGCTCAGAAGCGGGTCAAGGACTGGGTGACACCTGGATTGACCCCGCCTTGGTGTTGAGCCTGCAGAACTAGCAGTATCATCGGCTGATAACTATGAGATGTTTTGAGAGCTTCCAGGGCTGCTGCCGCCGTGACCCTCTCCAGAAGAAGAGCGGGTTTGAAAATCAATGAATGAATGAATGAATGACATTGGGCAAAACCTCAACGCGTATACATGACTCACAATTATCAATCGAAATACCACGAAAATGAAAGGCACATCACTTGCCTTCAAGTATTATGTTTTTTTCGAGATTGAAAAACTTACAAAAAACATGCAAGTCTTGCCTTTAAAGAAATAAAAAGTTCATCAAAAGTTCATTCGTTAAATTCTGAAAGTTTATCTTGAATATTTTCGATTACAGTATCTCTGCATAAAATTTCTCATCGACATTTTTAAGTTCCACCATATACATGGCCCGAGTTCTTCTATTCAAAAAGTTTTTGGATATTTTGTAGTACCCACTGTACTACGTCTTACAGTTAATGAGCTGACCGTCCTGTATCATTCGCCAATCTTTTAAAATTACTGTTGTCTAATTCGAACATTGTTTTAAGACAACTGACAGACGACATTTCTTTGAAATTTTCCTTACCGTCTGCTGGTTTTCCTGTTGAAAGTTTAGAAAAGCGTTTTTTCCTAATTATCAGATGTTTTTGTTCAAATTTTGTGTGGTCACTGAGTTGTATAAGCGGGATTTATCTTGGATTAGTAATTATTTTAAGGAAAAGGGGAGGAAACTGTTACTTCTGATTTCCTTGCAGATCCACCTAAAAAACTAGTGAAATCATTTAAAGTCGTGCCTAAAGTCAAAGATGACGTGATCAAGTTTGTGCTACACTTCAGTAGTCTTGTTGATCAGCTTAGGAATATATTGCACCCTTTTGCTGAGGCTAGTTTTCCGTCGGATTTAAGCGACAATCGAAGTTCAGCGTTTGCTATCACTGTCAAACCCAAACTGAAGGTGGGTACTGCTGCTAACTGCAATACAACCGATTTGCGATAAACTCTGTTGGTGGTTTTTCTTGAGATTTGTTTAGACATATGCATTCGTGTGCGCTCAACTTGTAATCAGAGGTGCTGTATCAAATTACTTCGTTTGTATGGCTCGTTTAAAAGCTCAGATCATCCTTGAATTTCTTGCGGTTAGATGGACCACCTTCCCGTTAGCGTAAAACTTACGTGAAACAAATGTTGCAGCTTAGAGGCTCACTGCGTTTGATTGTTACTTGGGTTGTTTCTATTGCGTGAAATCACCCGGTCATAAGAAGGTGCCACTTTTGATGGATTGAAACACTGACCTTTTCTTATTAGATAGGGGTTAATATTTGAAGACACATTGCATAGATGCTAAATTTTACCCAGTAACTGTACTGCCTGCTCAACAACAACAATCTAGTCTTACTTGGAATAAGAAATGCTGGCGTGCGTGCCAGTTAATCACGGTGGGTTAAACTTCTTCTAAGCAGTATTTTATCTTTCTGATTAAACTGGTCCCATTTCAACTTAGATAGGCTGGTGTTCATGTGTTGTTTTAGTAGCAGAGGCTATTAGTGCAGAATTCAAGTGTTGTGAAGTGTAATTTTAAGTTTGCAGCATGTTTCAAATAACAGCATAATTGTGATACACTTATCCAAACATATAACGGTTTCTGCGTTTGATTTTAAAATGTTTTGTGGAAATCCAGCACTAATGTGCCTCACACTCTGCTAATGGCAACAACACAGGTATGTTGTTTTTTGAATCATGTTAATTGCGATGGCTTGTAACCAAGTTAAGCATAAACTGGAAAAGATTGCCTGCCATGTATCGTGGTAATTTTCGTTGCTAGAGCACAAGTCTAAATTGGTGATTGAATGCAGACGATTCCCAACGATTACAAGTACAATCAAGAAAAGTTTGTGGAGAAATGTTCAAAGTTTATCGATGAGTTCTATGAGCAGTTCGTATCGTTGCATGCAACTTATGATAAAGAGAGTCTAGCAGATTTCCGGCAATGCAACTCTTGGGATATTGACTATGACTTCATTACCTTGGGACTATCAGAGAATTCCTCTGCTGAAGTCTATGTCCGGTGAGTATTGATGTGCTTTGGCAGCATGCAAGACACATATCCCATTTTGTTAAGCGACAACTAATTCGTGTACTGATTTGCCGATAAATGTTTTACATAAAACAAATAAGATTTACACGATAATCCATGGTTTCTTGATGACGTGCTTTACCGTTGTACTGTACTGCATGTTTTCGGACGTTTTCAAAATTCGGAGGATTGAAAGTGAACAATGCTGCAACTCAGGCACAAATCGACGTCTTTGGGGCGTGTTTAAGTAAGGATACGGATAGTCAGGCGTACACATAAATCAAATTTTAGAATTTCGTTCGCTCCTCTAAAGACATCTGGTTATTGCATGGAACAGTGTAGTTTTCTTCGAGTAATTTTATATTTCGTGGAAAAATCTCTTGTAGTTTCCAAAACTTTGTTCAAAAATCCAGCATATGACCTTGTTCATATGACAGAGAAAGCCGAAAGCCAGCTGCAATCTAGATGAGTGTTGCGAAACGTAGAAATGTTTCAACATCTGACTTGATTTTAAGAAAGTAGCAAGTAGTGAAAACACACTTTTTATATAAAAAGAGAAGGAAACGGTAGGTTGTCAGATTTCTTTAGAGAAACGTTTGAAAAGCAATTTGTTGCATGTTATTAAGTATTTTGTCAAAACTGAAAAGGCATCAAAATCAATTCATGTTTATTTCGGGACTTTCCGATTGTTCTCAATTTATTTTTTATCGGAAATGAACTAAATTTAGGCAAGGCAAACAATTCAAAACCAAAAGACTTTGTAACATAGAAAATTGAATGTCATGCAAAATAAAACGGTAAAAGGCAAGCACAACTCCTGGTTATGTTGTAAACGCTGAAAATAACAATAAAACTTTCAGCCATCTAAGAAGAATGTCGTAAACATAACCAAGACTGTCAGTAACATACAAATGCTGAATAACAATGTCATCAAGTTTTACTTTGAACGTCTGCATATTTGCTGTCCCTGATCATGTGGAGACGAGTCCTTTGTTATTTTTTTAATCTGTTCAATTCAAACCTTGCAAGAAAACAACGCCGTGTTGAATTATTTGTTTTCTGTGATCTAAACATATTTTTCGCTTCCACTATTTAAATGGTTGAAAAAATCCGTTTCAGGTGGAATTTCGCTTGTCCTGGAAACGTGGCTGTCACTGGGTGGAAAAGCGAAGTACGAAACGTGTTGCAATACATCGGAAAAATGTGCGACGTTTGTGATGACAAACTTGTTTTCGATCCATTTTCTTTCAGGTACGTTAATTTAGAAAGCACATTTTCATGGTGTGGTTACTATAACGCTAAAACGCGCTTTTGTTCGCTGATTTGCATTGCTGACTCGTAACGTTAGCGTATCCTTTTCACCAAAAGATTGCTGAAATGAATTGCCATCCCATATCTTGTGCAACGTACTCTATAGATTACCAAAGCGTTTGCCGGTGCATACATTTCAAATGGGAAAAACAGCTGTATTCAGTAAGCACGTGTACCCCCAGTTGGTTAGTGATCGTTTGTTATATTTAGGGCTAGTCATTTTTCGGATACATTGGTTAAGCGATTGCGCACAGTATTTTTGTAGTGTCCTTGGCACTCATTACAGATTTCTAGGAAACAAAAAGACTGTGTGCAAGTATGAAAAATTTGTAAGACGTTTTCCGTGACGAAAAAACGAAGTTTTCTTTCCTGGGCTTCATCAAGTTTGAAGTTGACGGTTGTACTGATTCATCACTGATCAGTTGCAAGCAGGGACTGCGCGCGAAAGAATACATTGGTGACAATACGCTCCAAAGCAAATATTTGTGCTGAATTCCTAAATGATAAAAAGTATGGAATAAGGCCAATACGCATTCATGCCTACATGCAAATGGTGGGTTGTTCGATTTTTGCCCACCCATGTTTTGTGCTTGAGTTTTGAAACATTGATTTTGCCAGAATTTTGTTAGAGCTATGGGCTTCCGTGGTTTCACGAAATAGCCTTGAATTTTGACCTGTAGATGTGGGTGTTCTGCCCAAGGTCGGTAGCGCTGTTTCATAGTAGATTTAGGAGCATGCATTAGCATATGGATAGTATTGATTATGTTCAAAACTTGGCAAATTTTCAGCTCAAACAGCTGGTCCAGCTTGTTGTATCACGAGCCATTGAGCCCAACGCGTATTTGACAACCTTTCGCCTTTTTTGACCCTCGCAAAATCCGTACACTTGCAAGCTGAAATAACTGGCAAGGTTAATCAGCTGAAAAGATTTGGAAAGATTTGGAAATTTTTTATTTACACCGTGTTTCCCAAATATCCATTTGTGGTCCTTATAAAATTACCCCTTCTTAACTTCGCGACAGACAGCAGCACACTCAGTGCAGCGATCAACAATGTCTGTTCTGCAACAAACACTGGGATCACTGATAATTTTAAATATTAAGCAGAGTAATTGTATTTCTTATCTTACCAATGGAAAAACAATTCTAACGCTATAACGCTCATTGAGTCACACTGCGTTATAGATCAAAACAAACTGTATTCACTAATCTCACTGTGCAGTTAAAAACACTTCATAATTTCACACAGCAAAAACAACATTCAACTTCTACATCTTTCTGTAACGAAACAAGCACGAATAAATGACACAATCCCTAATTGCACGGTTTATTAAACCCTCATCAAATCATACTTTTTCTCTCAACACCTTAGTGACGTTCATGCATTAAAATTCAATGATTGGTCAGAATATTGCCTTTCTTGCTTCGTTTTCATGTGACGTTTGCCCCCCAGTACTGCTAGTTCGTTACCTGTTTCGCAATCAATTTCTAGTTACAGCTATGCTTTAGCACGCATTTCCTACTGGTCTTTACTTAGCATCCGAATTGAGTTCGCGTAACTCTGTGGCGCTTCAGTTTCCTGTAGCATTCGAATTGACGGACGTTTTAATTGATTGACATTTGTCCAGAGCGTTCTGCTTACCATGCTTTATAGCTAACAGAGTTTAGGCAACCACATACCTTTTCGATATCTGCCCATTTCGTTTATCAACATAACTTTAAATTGGTGTTTTATCTTGGCGACGTTGTAAAATAAAATTGGTCGTTGTCACGGTGTTTGACACAGCAGTCAATGTCCTTAGTTGTGTTTCGTTGTTTTGAAGTTGGTAATCTTCTTGTCGTGCTGGTCGCTGTGTGAGGTGTTCGCGACTCTCTTCACTGCTCAAGATCGTCCCTTTTATACCCTTAAGGCTTTCAATTTTTATTGTGACGTCTGCGGAAACGCGTAATCCTTCGTTTTTTTATTGTGACGTTCGCGTCATGCCCACATGCCGCATGTGGGCTTCTAGCTGCAGCTAGGATTTCTTTCTTTATTTATTTTGGAGCGGTTTCATAAAATTCCCTTTTCTTGCAGAGATCTTTCTTTGTTTATTTTGGGGGAACTGCGCAAAAATCCCCCTTTCCTGCTGCGATCTTTCTTTGTTTTATTTTGGGGGAACTGCGCAAAAATACCCTTACAGCTTTTTGCAGCATTGCTGCTACAGATGTCTGCGGCATTATTACTATATCTGAGTACGGTATTACCTTTTAATGCATTTGCAGCATTTCTTTCTTGATTTATCAATGCATATATTGTTCAAATTTTTAACTGACAACACTTGCAACATTCCACTGATTCCAAACATATTGCTTCATTTACTAAATCGTCTATTTTTCTATTCATTATGTCATCATTAAAGCTATCTAATGTGTCTGCGCATGCAATGCTAGTCATGTTAAGGTCACACAACCAGTTTAAGAATATATCATGGTAAAAATTACACTTTGTTCTCCCGACTAACGACTATCAATGATACTACTTCACAGCAAACGTGACACTCTAGGTCTCTTTATACAGCATAACTCTTACAAGTTCGCATGCATTATTGATTCCCAATTGCTTCCTGTGAAAACTAACTGATTACGCTCCACTGCGCAATCAACCAGGCTCGAGCTTAAAGCAACATACTTTCACCTGACGTTATTTATATACTGCGTCATCTAGGATAGCACAACATTGGTAAGAAAGTTTTTCCTTTCAATGTTTTCATAATTTACTTTCTGCTAGAACAATACCACTGGGTTTTTGCCTGTTCATTTGCTTGCCTTTTTACAGCAGCTTCGCGTTCCACTTCTTTTAGACCTCTTCATTTATTCAATTGCATGTTTTCCACGCTTCAATGTCTCTCCTCATAGGTTAGCATTAAGTAGCGCACCTCGCGAAACCAATATTGCAATGATTGCTTCGATTAGTTCCGGCGCTTAGTGCTTTGCTGACCCCTCGATTGTCAGTCACGTACTGTCCTGGCTTTATATATCATTCTTTTGCCCAGGGACTTCAATACGTATTTCAGCATCTCATCCCTCTTTTATGCTTAAAATCAATCAATTTAGTATCACTTTCATTTATGGTGGCTGTCTTCATGTTTTTATTTAAACCTTCGACCACCAATTATAAAAGCTTCACTTCCATATTTCTTTCAGTGAAATATAAAATTTCTAGTCATAACTGCTTTCTCAGTCAATCATGACTTCTGCCTCAGCATTTGCTCTCTTTCATGAGCCCAGTTACCCAATTTAATTGTTTCTTTTAGCCAGCTTGTAATTGTACAAGAATTTCGTAATTACAGTTTTGTTTTTTTCGCAATTTCTTCACTTCCTCATGTATGTTACGTTTTCCTTAACACACCCAGTACATGTCACATAGTCCATTTTCACAATCACACTATAAGTCTTGACAAGACATTAATACCCTTCACAATTAGGATATACATACATTAAATTGACCAAACCCACAGGTTATTTCTTCAACGTTAGTCCACTGCTATTTTCACTGTTTTCTAAACCAGTCATGTTATGGTCATACTGAGCCATAACACACTAATAGAACTGTAGACTCGTATTCCGTGCAGAAAAACGGAACGAAAGATGATCAATCAGCGCAAACACTTGTGATCACAAATCAACCAAACGTCAAAAGCGATTGGTCGTCCAATAGGTTTCTGAAACAGAACAAAAACAAAGCAAAACTGCCAGTTAGCCGCGCGCGCGACAGACAATTAACAATTAACCAAGCACAGAGTTATGGTTATTTCCAACAGAATTAAACGCACAGCTCAGAGCACAACTGCAGTTGCAAGGTCAATACTAACAAGCGAAACGCATCTGCGCGGTGATCTTCCGATTGCAACGATAAAGCGTAATGAATTGGCTGCGTATCAAATAATGTGGGTTCCATCATAGCTCAGATGTTCGTCTGTTGCGTTTTATCAGAAATCTCGCTGTTTGGAATCAGTGGAAGAATTTGAGCTATACTCGTAACTGATAACGTCAGGAACGAGTAATGGAATGAGTGGCAAATGTAGAGCGTGTTGCACGAGGAGAAATAGAAAAATAAGTCGTAGAGTCGTTAAAGTCTCGTAGAGTCGTTAAAATGAGATCGTAGAGTCGTTAGATATCGTGGAGTCCTTAAAGTCATAGAGTCGTTAATTTATTACAGCTCAGTTGAACTTTATAGTGTGTATATCTTTCTTTCTTTACAACGAAACAATACCTGTTGGTAAAGATAGGCTGAGAATAAGTGGTATACGGTCAGACCTCGTTTATCCGGGCTGCTTTGTTTCGTCAAATAATGTCGGTTTAGCGAGGTATCCGGATAATTGGAATCGAAAGTATAAAGAGCGAAATTCTTTCCAGAGCAAATGCCAACAATGTAAACAAAGGTAACGATGTGCTATACAGCAGAACTCGCCTAAGCGAACGCTCAAAGGTAACAGAAAAACTGCCGACTTGGAGGAACTGTCAACCTAATCAAATATGTAGACTGCATGTGGAACATGACTAAATAAAACACTCAGTTCTTTTGTTTAGTAGCAGATCCGATCGATAAACGTAAGCAAGTATGCATTCAGAATGAGATTAAACGCGAAAAATAACTGTACAAGAGATCTAACTGCGACCTGCAAGTGCTGTCACTGTTACATTTGTCGTGCCTAGAAAATTGACTTTCACACTTCCATTGTCATTTAATAAACAACTAAATAACAGTTGGCGTAATCCGGTTTAGCGGTTTTTTTGTCAATTGATTTGACACATCCGTTCCTCAATTTCCGTGTCGGAGTCGGAAACCGAGGTTTCCGGATTAAAGGGGTGAAATGTATTGGGAGACATCCGTTCCTGTCAGTTTTGTGTCGGATGAGGATTCCGGTTTTTCGGAGTTCGGATCAACAAGGTCTGACTTCTACTCTTTTTCAAAGATATTGGTCCTATGAGCCAGTCATCTTTGAGAACCTATGTTAATTCTGCTTATAGTTGGGCGCGATTGATATGGATACAAATAATGGAATGGTCACTATCCAAAAATCATTTGTAACTTGAGAAGAACAGTTGCGAGCGATTGAATTTGGGGTTATGTTAAGGTTCATTAAGTTCCAATGATCGAGACGGTCAAGTATGAAATGAGTAAAGGATGTGGTATTAAGCAAAACGTGATCATGATTTTCTGTAAAGGATACTAGAGCTCTACCGCTACTGTTTGTTGACAAGCTTCCCCACATATCAGTGTTGCCAAGTCCACAAAGACAAAATATGCCAAATTGTGTTTCAGAATATGCCAAACAGGACGAAAATATGCCAAATTTTTTATAACAAAAAACACCTGGAAAATTGGCAGTAAAATTTTGTCATATTTTTACCATACGTTTATTGCACAATCGACAATCAATATAAACAATTAATATAAACACATTTTAAGGCTGTCTATCGCAAAGAATCCTTTCCCAACGAAGAATAAGACACTAAAATGTTACAGATTAAATACTTCACCTCATGAGATGGCATCAGCCATCATCAGCTCTGCGAAATACATGAAGTATAGAATAGAATTAAATAAAACCCACAAACAGTAAAGCTACCAATTAAGAGAATCTAATTGAAAAATTAGAACCTTAGCTGCCTACTTTACATAGGGAAGGAAATGGCCACAGTAGGAACAACTAAGCACTTTTGAGGTTGGGCTAATGTTACTGTCATGTCTCTGCTAACAGAGCGGTAGTGTAACGTTCATGTCACCGAATACTGACTGGTGGCTGGTGGCCATTACATCCATGCATTTTGAGGAAGCGGGGTCTCACTGTGTACATATATACTGGTGTACATACAAGTTAAAATTTAGCAGTCGCTAACAAGACAGGCAATTTCAACATGGCCACATCTGAATTAGACATGCAGATATTCAGAGTGGACATACAAAAATACAATAATAACACTTAAGTGTACACATGGAAAAATGAAAGCACCGCCAGGTATGTATTTATTTTATTTTTCTTTATGCTTCAGACTCATGTTTTATATCACAAGGGTAATCAAATAACCAAAAAGGTTAGTAATACCGCATTAAAGAGTAGGCGTTATAGTTGATGAACACGGTCAACGCTGAGAGACGAGCAAAACACTGAAAAATGACAAGCATGTAAATTATTTGGTCAAGGTTTCAAATGTTCTTGTGAGACATTTAGCGTGGACTGTTTGCTTTCACTAAATTTAAAGCAAGATTTGACGGTTGACATTTTACTAGTATATATTCACCGTTTACGTTTTTGGCTTGCACATTTCTTCGACATGCTGGGAGGTGATAGAGGAATCACAAGAAAATACAGAAACTATGAGGCACCACGAAGCACACATAAAGTTTTGGTTGCCACATAAAGGCAACACTGATGAGACGCATACACCGAAACAATGTACCAACAACTATTTCAGTTGATCACCGTCATATAGGAGGAGCATTGAATAATTTTGTGACAATGAAGATTTGTAAAACATCAGACGTTTGGAACAATCGAATAAAAAAAGTTGGATGAAGATGTACATCGTTGAACAAAACCTAGATTGTTTCTAAATGAGGCATCAAACACTTGATATAATGGTTAGCTTGGTGTGGGCGAACACTTACGTTTCTGGCTAGGTAATGTATAATTTGGCAGGCATTGCTGTATGCAAGTCGTAACCGTTCCATACTAGTCTGTGCGTATTTGCTCCACAATTGGCAAGCATACACAGGCCCGTAATTAGGGGGACGCAGGGGGCGATCGCCCCTCAGAAAAATTTTTCTTCTCCCTGGATAAATGTGTTGGACATAATTTAAATTATTGGACATTTAAAAAAATTTGGCTCCTCTCAGACAACTCTTCGCCCCCCCTGGTGTCCCAAGCTGGTGGCACCGCTGAACTGAGCATACCATTGACATGTAATAGATATGAAAAACAGTGCTTTTTATTGCAGGAAAGCACTGATCGAATGTCTCTCAAAACTTGTTTCCTGCACAGTATAGTGTTTTCACTTGCCTCTGAATATCATCATCATCCTTCAGTGAGGCGTTTAGCGATACACCAAGATATTTGACTTGGTCAGATACTTGTACACGTACACAGTTGAGAAAAACATTTGATGAAGCAGGTTGTTTATGTTTTTTGGGACAAAAAATACACCAATTACTTTGTTACAATTAAAGGCGATTACGTTTTCAGCAGGATGATCACCACAAATATTCAGAAGAGACTGGAGCACACTGATGCTCCACTATGTTGCAAAAAGGTACGCAATATCACAGCAAAAAATACACTACAGCCATGACATGTTGCGATATGTCTGTAGTATCTGTACAATAGTAGATATCTGGTTCTTCAACACTGCCATCACACATACCAACAATGAGTATTTCCAGCATTTTTTGATCACTTTCAAGTCTTCACAATAGCAAATATTTGTTTCATTTTTAAGTTATGTCTTACATCCACGGAAACACGATTTTTTGTGAAAACAACGTACAGAGGATTGAGTGAGAACTAAGAAGTTTCACGAGCGTTTCCAAACACAAAAGTGTTGGAAATTTCGGAAAGAGTTTAGTTCAACATTTTCCATATGTCAAAAAATTGGTTGTTGAAAAATATGTCAAATTTTACCAATACGCCAAACCAAAAATATTTATGCCAACCACCTCCAAAAAATGCCAAATTTCAAAAACTTGGCATAAAAATATGCCAGTTGGCAACACTGCCACACATCGCGGTGGCAGTTGAAATCTACACAGATGACAACTTTCTTGTATCTTGTCATTTGGTTCAAAATTGATGTGTCCAAGGGATTGATTGATTGTAGACATTAAATAAATATAAGTCACCTAGCGCAACACTCATTACTTCCATTCTGTTCTCGCTGGTGATCGTTAGTTGTGAATAAGTCAAGCTTTTTTGCGTATATGCAGAGTTCTCCACCCTTCGCAAGGTGCGGTGGTAATAACAGTGCAATTTTGGAACAAAACGTTGGTATTTGAGCATAAAATGCATTTCTTGTAAACAAGCACTGCTTGCAATTTTAGGACTGAGGATGCGTAATGTTACGTGAAATCGATTTCCTTAAAAATATTTGCTGATGGTTTCAAAACTGTCACCTTTGTAGAAACAAGTGACTTGAATACAGATATGTGTAAGTTTGAACAATCGCAAAAGGAAGAAAGCAGAGCCCAGTTGGCTGATTCCTGGAAAGCTGACATCAAATCTAAAACTTTTAAATGAACGAATGAATGCAAAAACTGGTTCAAGCTAAATGCGGACATGGTTGCTTTAGTGGTAAACATTATATCAAATTATTATCTTTTGTGCTGAGTTCGGTGTCACAAACACCGCCACGAGGCAACGTGCAAGCCATATACTCGGTATATAAATATTGTTGCTGAAAACCGTATGTCAGCAGCTGTGTGCAAAATTGCAGACCACGATTATTTTCCTTTAGGCCACACGCAACACAGACCGTTTGCATTTTCAAATAATATGTTTTTATAAAGTAGTGAAAATTAGACTTCTGTCGGGTTTCCACAACGTAAAAATTGCCTGTAGACTTTTCAAATAATCGATAATTCGCTAAGCTAAATATTTCTCTTATTTTGGGGAGTGTTTTTTTAGCTTGTAAGGAAATGAATCTCAGTATAGAAAATTTGCTGTGGCGATACAGTGTTCATTTATTGTATAATGTTCTGTTCGCAAATGCAACTTGCTTTATTCTCACCTCTCGGGAATCTCAGTATTTTTGCCGCATTTTACCAAACAGTGATTGAACGAGGTCAACAGAAGAAATGTCATGCGGGTGGTTCCCTAGTCATGTGATTGCAGGTTTTAAGCTTGTGAATGGCTGATTAGGCATAGTTGTTCCGCTATCCCCTGCTTTGCGTTGAGGTTACAATCGCAGTGGTTCTGTACATGTGACAACTGCTTAGCTTGGGCAAATGTTTCATTACCTTGCCACCACCAACGGTCTGGTTATAAACCTTAACCGTGAATATATAAATGTATTGTAATGATAAGTGGACTGCACAAAGTTACAGCTTGTCAAATTTGATGTTTTGCATTCATTACACAGAGCTATGCAAGAATGCAAAGTTTTTGATGAGATAACAGAAACATTTGAAAAAGATGTAGAGATTACAGGAGATTCACAAGCGTCTACATTAAACTTCAGAGGTACAAGAGCAGCAGTGGCTAAAGCAAAATCGTTCGTTTCTGACATGAAAGTGGTAAGATCTATTATTTTATTTTACCGAAATTGTATTTACGAGAAATGATTTATGAATTGTATTTACGAGAAATGATAACGCATTCGCGGAGGTTTGTTCTACATAATCTCTAACTGCATCAATGATAACGGTTTGACATTTGTTTGCAGCTGCAGAGGTATTTGCACATACATCAGATAAAGCAATGCATTGCAACATAAAATGCGTCAGATAAATGCAGTAGTGCAGCACTCTTCCTTGCAACGTCGCCAAAGCACAGCGAAAGAAAACTGACTTGCACGTTACAATTCTTCAGAAACTTGAGCACATGCACCTTCCAGACCTTGGAAATGTTTCCAAGTTTCTTCAAATGTCCTTGAAAAAGCCTGAAGCAGAAGCTAAACTTGTTGATGTGCGAAAAACACTGCAGACACATTTTGAAAAAGAGAAAATCAAAGGTGTTTTGTTTTTCGTTTTCGTTTTGACAAAAGTGTCCTCTTAATTTTTCGAAAGTATCCCTGTTATCGTGAGCTTAGCTAAGATTACTGAATGTAAAATTTCAAAGTTGCTTTTCAAACTTTTCATGTTTGCTCCTCTATCTGTAATATTTCGCTCGCATTTAGTTATGTCGCCACTCATCCCGCCTGCCACGCATCCTGTCTACAACTCAGCTTCCCAACAAATATCTTCAAAAAACTCATCGAGTTACTACTCATCTTGTCCTTAACATATCGTAACGACATAAACTTTGTGCTTGCACATCGCCGTGGACGCGGACATTAGTCCATTTTGCGATTATATCACTCCTGAACACGGAAATTGTATCAAAATTTAGCTGATTCAATATTTACAATGAAAGGAACCAGCGAAAATTGCTGGACATTTTGTGACTTGTTAGTGCAACGTTTGTGGGACGGGCAACTTGTTTAAGTAAATTTTAAGCTTAAGTTATTTATCAAGTTGTGTTGGGATGCACTTCAGCGAGTAAACGTTTGACAAATTAGTGGCGCAAGATTAGTCGTCATCAGTGAGTTATGCGAGAAGTTGAGAATGTGTGAATTACGTATAGATGAATTATGAGGTGAACGATTGAGATAAAAAGCAACTGCAAGTAAGATTTTTTTTAATTGAAGTTTTGCAGGATGATTAATTTCGATTTCAATCAAGATTATATTAAAATTAGCATGTTTTCTTGATATGTTTACGCAGCCATTTTATCTCATATCCAGATTTGTCAATTTTTTCCCAGCCTCTAAAGAACGCTAAACCAAAGCAGCCTCCACATTTTTTAAAATGCCGATTTAATTCCTTAAAATCCCAAGAAACGTTTTCTAATTTTATTTAGTTGACCTTGGCTGTGATACTTGTTACGTCGAAGCTTAGTTTGCAGTTAAGAACATCGAAAAAAAGTGTTAGTGCCTGCAAATGTGTTTACCAACTGTTTTATAGACAGGTAAGTGAACGTCCTACTTGCATCGCATAAGCGGAAAAATGGCAAGTGCTTGAAAACAACATGTATTCAACCTACTGGATCTTATGTTTGAAGTGATCTGTAAAAATTTAAGTTTTTACTTTTCGTAAGGAAATCCAAATTGTTTGGGTGAGTGATCAAAGCCTATCTCCACATGAAAATTGCGTGTGAAAACCTTTGGTATAGACAAAACACATACATTTTGGTGTAGGGAAAAGAAAAATTTTGCTAATCGACCCGAGTTCCACTTAGGACACATTTGCTAACGCGGTAGAGCTATCAAGTTTTTAAACAACGGCTGCTCATTACATTGATCCTGCTTGGTTTTTCGGTATACAAAAGTGGTTTAACACGCCTATTTCGTTACAATAATACTGCAAGTGTGAAACAGGACAGTTGTTGTTGGTGCAAATTTGCACGATTCCGCTAGTGCCCACAGTCACAACTACTGTAAGTTCCGCTTGCGACCGCAATCACAGTTACATTGACCTGAACATTACAACTGACCTGAGTTGTGGGACTACACCTGCGTTACTTTCCGTTGGTTCAGTTGCGAATTTTTTATGTCAGTTTCCCTGCAAGTTTTTGAAGACCACGTGATCATGTACTACGTAAAGTATCACGAAGTTGATCGGGCCAAAAAAAGTTTGTTGGAAATGATCAAACATGAAACTGTTGAAATGGAAGAAGGTTTTAATGAATTTGTCAATTCAGCGGAATGGAAAAAACTTCTGGAGAAACACTGCTCGTCAGGATTTGTCCGTGTTTTTCACGATGTAAGAGAATTTATGGTGAATTTTGCAAGTTAGTAAATATTTTTGTTGTGAAATGGCCTTTTTAAACACATTTACAAATAAATTAAGTTAATGGTTACATCACTTGTGCAATGAGCAGTGGATGATTTTGTATCGTCAAACAAATGCGTTTCGCATTTTTTGTGGCTCTTTAAAGTATAACTGAAACATTTGGACTACTAGGCCACTTCGGGAAGGGGAGGTTAATTAAGCACACTAGGCCAGAAAAAACAAGGTTTCTTACGAAAGTTTATTTCAGTTTTGCATGATTCAGGCACGAGGTTCACTGAATACATACACGGCAGTCAGACTAGCTGCGTAAAGCAGTTTGCCAAAGAAACAGGTACATAACATTGCTTTGGAGGCCGTTCGACGTAAATACGCGCGATGACGTTAAGTTCGCAAACGCTACTGGTCGATTACTGACTCAACATTTGCATACACATTACAGTAGTTCACTTCATATGTAACTGACGACATACGAGCAAACCGCAGATAAACTAACCACGGACTCAATCGGTACCTTCCAAACTAGTTAGAATCGAGGCACACTCCATACTGGAGAGCGGCAAAACACCAACACCACCAATGACTATGCAACACAAGCTTACCTGGAGCCGCTCGCGCACAAAGTTCGCAGACACTTTTGGAAAAGTGGGTCTGCAATCGGCATTCAGGGCTTTACGAATTTCACAGCTGCGCACTTTGTCGCGAAGTGTCACACAGTTAGATCTTCGCAAAAAATCCCATCTCTGCCGCTTGCACGTGAGATAGAGCTCTTTCAGTCGTAAACCAAGGTTTTTGACCGTAGGTGAGGATCGGAACAAAGCAATGACAGCTTTTGAATGTTCGAAAGCTACCGTTTTTTGACTACAGAGCGATTAAGCTCACATAAAACTTCGCTTGCTTTACAAATCTGTGTATCGACCTCCTTGTTCCGCCCATCCGCCACCCGTGAATGCCATCCCAAGCTACTTGAACTTCTCCACCTACTGCAGAGTATTGCCCCTTGCTTGCAGTGTGCACTGCCTTAGGTTTCTGGAGACACATATTAGCCGGTCTTTTTAGTGCTGATTTTCATTTCCACTTAGTTCCACTCAGCTGAAAACCGATCAAGTGCATGGTGAAGATCCTGTTCAAGAGGCAGGCAGTTCTAAATCGTTCACAAAAAGAAAGCGGGTCATCCTGCAGCTTCCAATGGTGTCACCCTCGTGGATTCAGCTGTGACTGTCTATCCAATTCATATAAACCATGAAGAGGAGTGGTGACAGCACACATCCTTTTCAGGAGACCAAGACCCACTGTGAACGGTTGTAATATAACTCCGCCGACACGGACACAAACTTCTGAACAGGAATGCAATGACTTGACAGCCAGTTGAGGCGGCCGTCAACACCGTGATCCCGCAGCATTGCCCAATCTTCTGCTGAGGAACTCTGTCATTCTCAAGATCGGTAAAACATGCGTAGAAATTTATGGCACACTGCCAAGATTTTTCGAAAATGCATTGGAGAGTGAAATTCGGTCTGTATTGCGACGGCCGGAACGAAAACCGCACTGGGTATCACCTTTAGTTCAATTATTTCTCGGCATCTTTTTTTCAATGTACTTGGCATACATTTTTCCAGCTGAGTTAAGGAGTGATGCCTCCGTAATTAGTCCATTCTTTTTATGTCTCTTGGGTATACGGATGATCATCCCAGTTTTCCAATCTTCCGATGCATTCACAGAACAACAGACCACTTGACACACACAAGCTAGCGAAAGAACTCTTCGATTCAAGGTTTTCAGCATTTCAGTTCGGATTTCATTACAAAATGCAGCCTGCAGTGTTGTGACAGCTAGGAAGACTTCGTCTGCAATAATGGTATTTTCTTCCCCCAAATGCACGAGTAGTAAAGGAAGGGGGTCAGGGTAGGTATTATACGGAGTTTGGAGCCGGATCAGGTAGATCAGGTAGCGAGAGGATTTTCCCAACCTTCCTTCCCCCGACCTATATTTTTCATATTTTTGATATT
>Ga0210059_1005710_pt1 | contig 19991 bp, 11 predicted proteins | sample Ectturendosymbi2_FD_188042 | JGI IMG/M metagenome (GOLD analysis project Ga0210059, IMG submission 188042) | Ecteinascidia turbinata endosymbiont from Florida, USA - Sample 2 (SPAdes) (version 2) | ecosystem: Host-associated > Tunicates > Ascidians > Unclassified | place: Key West, Florida... | reverse complement strand
CCCCAGATTTTTATCTGTGGGGTTTCCTGAAAGACAATGTATACCAGGGAAATCCACAAACAATTGAAGAACTGAAAACTGCCATCACAGCAAAAATAAGAGCCATCCCGAAAGAGGAGTGTGTAAAAGTGATCAACAACTTTGCCAGACGAGTACAGGTTTGCTTGCAACGAAATGGTGGACATTTGGAACACATCTTGGGAAAGCCATAAATTGACTAAAAATCGATAGAAATAGTTGAAACTCTGGTGAATGGTCTTCCATAAACTGAATAATGTGTGGTTGTAATTTGAAATAAATAGCTTTTAAATCAAAGTCACAATTGAAATTTTCATGGGTACACATCTTTTTGGGTCACCCTGTACAATGTTATTGTTTCTAATGCCAGTTGAAGAAACTAGTGAAACAAGGGTGACTGACTGTGTAAATTTCAATGTCTCCCTATATATATAAATTAAAAAACAAATTTCAATTTGAGGAGAGAATTTGAAATAAGCACACTCATATGTTTTTGTTTGTAACCCAAGCTTTCTGGGTATTTACTGTACGAATGTGTTTTTTTTGGTGTGTAGTCGGGTTTATTGGAAATCATTGAATGGGAGCCCCTGCATGGGGCTGTTGAACACAGACATCTTGGCAGGTAATGCAGCGAGACAATGACTGCTGATAGTGATAAGCCACGTATAGTTTTATACTGCGTGGAAAGAAGCATGAGTAAATCTATAGCAGTGCTTCCACAAATTTGAAAAATCCATGTTAGTGTGCGACTGTGATCAATGTGTCCGAATGAATAGCTTATCAATCGGGTCTTATGTAGGCTTATTTTCACACAGTATAAAAATACGTGATTTGTCAGAATACGTCTATGCAGACTTGCAGGGATACTTCTGTATCGATAAGGTCCAGTTCTGACTTCTTAGTGAGCACTACTGTAAGTGCAAAGCTATATTTGCTATGCCGGATTTTCGTAATTCATCTGTTCAATTTTTTAAGCCTGCGTGGTGTTCTAACTTTTGTGAGTTGTCTGATAGTCTTGTCAACATATATTTCTACTTCTCATTGCTTGAAGCAGTTTTGCGAGAGTGTCTAATTTTTGTTATTTCTCCGCATGTGTTGTTCTGGCCGTTGATTTTTCTTAAATTATGAATATTTGCAGTAGGCCCATGTGCTCAAATATGGATATTGGGCAGCTTATAAAAAGAAAAAGTATTTCTGATAGCCGAAGTGTAGAAAACATTTTAGACAAAAGGTTGAGAATTGAGGTGCAACCATCACAGACAAATGGGGTAGCAAGGGCAATGCGTTTTGTGAACGTCCATTTGCATTGCATCGTCAGCAACCTGAAAAGCATAAGCAAATTTTTGACGTTGCCCTCCCCTGGAAAAATTTCTGCAGACACCCATGTCCATGGTTAATCTTGTCTGCTTGTTTACAAAACCGCACCTGCTAGCATTGCTGTAAGATAATTGTCTTGACTTGCTTCGCTGTGCTTTCTTGCGCAAATTGTCTGGATGCGTGAGGAATATAACAGCGTTTTGTCAACACCTACTGAGGCCGATAAAGTCGGCCGTTTTTGCTGATACCGATATATCAGTAAAACCCAAATATCGGCCGATATATCGGTCGATCTCTAATTAGTACAGTGATTTATACAGTAATTTAACTTTCTTTCAGAAGAATAGGGCCATATCTATTCGAGTATATAAGTTGTATGTGTGTATAAGACGCACCTCCATTTTGACCTGATCAAACGGTACAAAATTTTTTAAACAACATTTATTCATCAAAATCAAGTAACAAAAACTTAAAAGCCATCAAAGTCGCTGCATTCACTGAAGGTGCAAAGCTCCATCTAGATAACACACCTACAGAAGCAACATACATGTGCATGCATGCACACCAGGATTGCAGAGTCGGAGGTTTTTGGGTGGTTGGAGTCGGATTTTTTTGTTCAGCTCCGGTTGTCCAATTGGATCATTTTTTAACATCACACTCCTAAATTGGGCATTCCCGTTGAAATGGTACAATTTCTTTTGAAACGTTTGTTGAAACAGATTTCTTTCTGTGTACCACAATTTCTATTGATTTTAATAGCCGAATTTCATTCCCTTTATGTTAAGGACAAGGTTCCCACACATTATCAAAAATCATTTTCCATAGTTTTTCAATACCTTTTCAATACTAAATTAAAGTTCAATACCATTACTTCTCTTCATTTTCCTAATTTCTTAATCATAAAACTCAATTTTGCACATCCCATAACAGTGCATAAATACTGAAGTGCTTTGCCTTCAATAAAAATCTGCTCAGATGCTTCTGATTTCTTTTCTATACTTTTTCAATACCTAATGTACATTTTGGCCAAATTCAATACTTTTTCAAGGTCTTGAAAAACAATTTTGAAATTCAATACTTTTTCAATACTGCGTGGGAACCCCGTAAGGAGTGGGAGTCGGAAATTTTGGAAAGTCAGAGACGGCAGCCACAAATTTTGGAAAGTCACAGTCCGATATTTTACCTCAGACTCCACAACCCTGATGCACACACATAAGGTGCAAAGCACCGTCTAGATAACACATGCACAGTAGCAGCGTACATGTGCATGCTTGCACACAGATGAAGGTGCAGAGCGCCGTCTCGGTAACATGCGCATAGTAGCAGTGTACATGTGTATGTCACACCGCGTGTATAAGTCGACCTGACTTTTTGGGTGAATATTTAGTACAAAAAATGCGAATAAATATGGTACTTTTTAATCCAAGTCGAAAGTGCCTTTCCACAACAGTGATAACTAGCATGTCAACCATGATCCACCAGATACTGGTAAAAAAGCTCTACAAAACCTGTGAGGTTATCAAAAACCTGAGAGGTTTTGTTAACCATTGACTATTGGTCCAATAGATGGATGCCCACCTATACTGGCATCGCTGCTCATTTCACATTGAAAGCTGCACAATGTTATTTTGGCTTGCAGACAATCGTAACTCGCGGTTAGAAGAAATAGTCAGCAATTTTGGAATTACTTACTAACAAATAAATTTTTAGCATTGCTGGACAAATGTTCAAGTCTGATAGATGTCATTTGCCTGATAAAAGATATGAAACATTGATGTTTATCAACTGTAACAAAGATTTTAAACATTGATTATTATTTTTGTTTAATCAATATTTTAAAGTGTTTGTTGCAGTAGAGTGATTGATGGGAGGGAAGAGGGTCAATTTGACTCCCCTGACCAGCTAACTCCCCTGGCCATCTAGATATTTCAAGATTAGCAATCAAAGTTTTCCATGACTCAGAAAAGGTTGGAAAAGTGTGAACAAATCCTTAAACTATATACTATGAGAAATGGTAGTGCAATTCCAAAGTGGTATCAGTACAAGGCTGCTATATTTTATTACCTGATTTTTTTCCCCAGCTAGTAAGCATTTGGTATTTCTGTTCACGTACATTACTAGAATGATCTATTTCAATATCGTCAATTTCAGAATCAGGAATTGATAGCATTGTTCTTGCAAAACGTTTCCATGAACGACCGTCAATCTGATCAATAACTTTGTAATAGACATCCACTTTAAACGAAGAATCTGGAAAAAGTAGAAGCTAACCTGAGAAACAGAACAATAAACAGCAAGGAAAAATGTGTTAACTATGAAAGCATGCAAGCAAGAATAACAGGGGAACAGCATGCAACCTACATACATGAACTTTTATACAGTCTTCATCTTAGGACAGCAGCACTTCTACAAGTTTTATAAGTTTATTTGCTGAGTGCTGAATACACCTGACAGGAAACGAAAACCTGCAACATCAGCATGTATACCACTCAAAGTGCAGCCATTTATGTCACCACAGGTTTCAAACTCATAATGAAATGAAGACACAGTTAACTTCAACCAATCAAGATCAGAAGTAGGATAAGCATCAGTCTGTTACTTATCCATGGTTATCCATGGTTGTGATTTCTTGAACCTTATTCGCATCATGTTAACTTCTTGTTTTTGTTAGGCTTCATGACCAATAGTGAGCACAACAATTTTAATTCAAACAAGGACTTTTGCTAAAATGAACAATGACTCATTAAAACTACACTAAATGTATCGAACTCCTTAAATTATTTGACCATTTTTGCTAAAAAGAAATATATACAGCAGAATTTGCCTAATTCATCACCTCAAGGAGATTAGAAAAAGTGACAATTTAGGCAAACTGACGAATTATGCAAACAGGTGAAAACTCTATCACAGAAGCTTGCATACTTTATCATAGTAACTTGTATACATAGTGCTTTTATTTGCAGTAAAATACAAGTTTATGATGCTGTGGCTGAATACAACAATTAATTTCTCCATCTAGGCTCCTCCATTTAATCTAACACCTTTTAAATCTTTAACACTTTGAGAGCTGGCATACGATATATTCGTACCTAGATTTCGGCCTAAAACCAGCAGTTTTCGTTTGCCTTACCAACGCCATAGCTCCTCCGCTGATTGCACTAGGGAAATGTTGAAGGGCTCAAACGGATCAGCCAGTCTTCTAGTCTGCACTCGAAACAAAGTTTTTCGTTGGGGGTTGCGGACTTTTTGTGAGTGACGTCATAAGTGAAGTAGTTTTAGGGCCATTTTGGCTCATGTTACCTGGCCTAGGGCCCAACCGCTAGGCCAAAGTGTTTCGCTGAAGTTTTTATTGGAAACTAGGCTCGAGTCCGAGTCTTTTGAGCCTTTGATCAACTTTTCAACATTTCTGGTTGAAAAGTTTTGATCTAAAATAAACAAATTAATTAGCTAATTAGTCAAATATTTTTTTCACTTTAGATCATAACTATTGAACCTGACACCCCAGCAGGTCATCCAAAGTATCTAAAGACTCGGATTGTAGCCTAGTTTCCAATAAAAACTTCAGTGAAATACTACCATCCAACGGTTTGAGCCCAGAGCCAGGTGAAGTGGGCCAAAATGGCCTAAAGGTCCTCCACTTATGATGTCACTCACAAAAAATCCACAACCCCCAAGCAAACAAATTTTTTTGAGTGCAAGCTACAAGACTTGCCTCGTCTTACAAGCTTTTGACTGGGTCGGTAGAGCTTACTGGACCAGAGAAATTCCCACGCAAAGCCACGTGCGTTTCAGTGATTTTTTTCTCAAAAATCCCTGAAACCGGCCGGACGCCTAAGTGTTAATAAACTTTTCCGCGTTACTTTCGATGGAGAGTCAGGTCATGCTTATCTAGAATCTTTAAATTAATCTAGTACTTCTCATATCTTTAATAAACTTTAAAGACTTTTCTGCGTTTTCTTAATTGGGAGTTGGTTTGCACTTCCCACCTCGTGTACAAATGCGGTAAACAAATTGCGAGGTGCAACAATTCTCATATAAAGATCCTTAACACTTTGAGAGCCGGCGTACGATATATTCGTCCTTCGATTTCGCCTAAAAAATAGCAGTTTTCGGTTGCCCTACCAACGCCCTGGCTCCTCCACCGATTGCGCTAGAGAGCTGCTCAAGGGCTTAAACGGATCGGCCAGTCGACGCATTGCATTTGCAGTTGGTTACAGTCTTTCCTTTGACTTTCCAAACTTTTGAAGCACTATCTTTATAGTAAAACTTAAAATATGTAGGTTGTTCTACATTTTGCGAGCTATCTGAATCTGCATTAATATTTTGTGTTTTCATCTCCTTTCATGAGGTGCAGAACACAATCTTTACCACACTTAGAAATTTTCTTACTTTTGTAAGCATCAAAAATTTACAAAAGGAAAAGCACGAAATGATAATTTTTTTAGTAAACCTAAGCATTTGTTTTAGCTATAGACATGTACATTTATGCATTGCATAAGGAAAGACAAACACAAGTTCAAACAATCACCGACTTCAAACAGAAAAGCAAGACAGTATAAAAAGCAGATGTTCTTTCCATGACAGTGAAAGCGTAGGTTTCATTTCTTTGTGCTATTTGTGAGTGTGGTATTTTTTGCAACAATTACCAAAATGCAATCTTCGTTAATTATTACAGGTCTCACAGTACAACAAAGTTGGTTTTCGATTATTCTTCTTGTTACAAACACTGCTTGTTTTGTTGTGACCACCAAGAAAGTCAGCAATGAAATGAGGTTCCTTGTTGAGCCTTTGTGCTGTAAGCAATATAATAAGTCAGCCAAGTCAGCTTGTATATTGTGCACAGTGTATGCACGTCAGATATTGCCAGCTATCAGTGGAAACGCCCTGACAGCTTTCCAGAAAATTCACTGTTTGAGTTGCTACAGCTGAACTCCAGTGCACTCCCACAACTCAAGCATGAAACCACAAGAGACCTGAACAAACGAGCACGAGATGCACTAAAGGACAAAAGGGCATTGCTGACTTGGTGTGTGCTTCTCTCGTTCACTCCAAAGCTATGGTTGAACTTGGTGTAGCAGCTTGAAGCATTCCATCATATCCCAGGTGTCGGAGGTCCAAATTACATAAATTTGAGTTTTATCCACTAGTTATCACAAGAATCAGATGGGTTGAGCTACATGCAATGCAGTGTGAACCAAATAATGTTTCAATTTGAATTAAAAAAGAACATTCATATTATCCAACTGCAAAAAAATATATTATTGATTGTCCCCGTTTACCACAAAACAGTTTTTTTCGAAAACATGCCATATTTTTTAGACCACAAGGCACACTTAAAATCCTTTAATTTTCTCAAAAATTGAAAGTGCGCCTTATAGTGCTGTGCACCTAATGTATGAATCTGGTTGTGCTTTCTCATCTAGAACCAATTGTATATGGTAAACGGTGCTATTTATTTAATTGCTAGTTATGATTTTTGTGTAAACAGACCACTATGTTACATAATAAACCAACAACAATTGTAATGATCAGCGCCCAAGGGTAGCTAGCATATACCACAGATCGTATTACCCCACGAGGTTCCTGACTGCATTGGTGCACAACAAATCAAACACATGCACAGCTTTTAGTTTATTCCATTCGTGTCTAGCAGATTAGGCATGTGTTACAGATTAAACTCTCAGTAACAACTCCAGCATTCTGGAGTTATTGTGATAGTGACAGAGTTGAACACAGTTTAACTTATCTAAGTTTTACTTCATTTAATGCGCCTTATTTATGAAAAAAGAGCAGCTAGCATTCAATTTTTGATACAGCGCCTTATGGTACAAAAAATATGTTACTAGTTTTTTCAAAAACATACTAGCATTTCTGGTTCAAAAGTTATGGCCAAAAAAACTAAATTTGGGTAAAAATTACCCAAAAAGATTTTTTACCCAAATTTTGGTTATATTGCCTAACTTTTGAACCAGAAACCTTAGAAAGTCAATCAAAGGCTTAAAAGACTCGGATTTTAGCTTAGTTTTTAATAAAAACTTCAGCGAAATACTTCCTTCTTGCAGTTAGGGCCCAGGGCCCATTGATCTCAGCCAAAAACGCCTAAACCAACTCCACTTATGACATCACCCACAAAAAACCCAAAACTTAAAAAAATGTTCATTGCAAACTAAACGACTCACCAAGTTATTTAAGAGTTTGATGAGCAGCTCTCTAGCACAATCGACTAGTAAGTTATGGAGTTGCAAAGTGACGTAAACATATTGGCTCAATGTATGATTTCAAACTACGATACATTCGTACACAAACAGCTGATGTGTTACTTTATGTTTTTAACACACTGAATGTGATAGCATTGTTTGCATTTGATGCAAAGAATGCAATGGTACTTTTCTATGCATGTATGAGCTGCTTTCAAAAGTTAAAATACTGCAGTGCAAGAGTACCATACCAAAGAAATGCTTTGACTACCTTGTTTTGCATGATGACAAAAATTTGTTTTTCTCACTGCAAAAATTTGTTTATTTGAGAAAACCTTCTTGTGTTTATTTAGCACAAAGTTGTTTTATAAGAAAAACCCTTTAAAGCAAGGTTGCGGAGTTGGAGTCACAAGGAGTTGGAGGTTTTTGGGTGGAGTCGGAGTCAGAATTCTAAAACATGGGAGTCAGAGTTGGAGTCGGATTTTTTATCCGCCTCCAACAGTCTAATTGAATAATTTTGTACATAGCATCCCTAAGTAAATAGTTCTAACTTGTACCTGCTGAAATGGTACAATTTCTTTGGAAACTTTTATTTAAACAGAAAATTCTTGCTGTATACCACAGTTTTCATTGATTGCTAGTTGCTACAAAATTAGCTTGCTTCAGCTTAAATACCCAGCATCACAGGAAGAACACTTTCTTTTAAGGAACACTCAATGTTTCTTAGTGTTACCCTTGAGCACAACCACTTTATGCATCACTGCTTTACACATTTACCCGTAATCTCAATCACTTTACATGTCACTCCTCAATCGACATTGTCCAGATGGTTCTCTGAGTGATAATGGATAACCATGAAAGATTATGCATATCCAAGTAAACATGCATTGTGCAGTTGTATTCGCTTGTGTATGTGCTATCACAAACCACCAAGCCTGCTTCCAGGGAGTAGAACTTGCAGAAACGGTTGAAGTGAGATGAGCTTTTCATGTAATCACTAGGATGAAGTTTGGCCTGGTGTGGCTGATATACAAGCAAATGCGGTAGTTATGTTTTAGTGAGCAGAATATGGTCAGTGCAGTAGATGGTTCCGAACGGCTGCTTACTTTAAGTTTAAGTGTGACGTTGGGAAGTTTATCGCCAAGTGTGACACACTGATGAAGTTTAAGCTTCATACATCACCCAGCTTGCATATCTTGAAACAATGTGACACTGTAGCTAACGTAGTAAAACGTAAAACTTAATTAGATTTATTAACTTAGGGCTACAATTGCAAATAGTGGCAGACTGTCAAATGGAACCGATTATTTAAAGTTTGAAACTTTAGTAGCTTTAACAACTAAGTTTGAAACTCGAGTACTGTGAGCAAAAATTGTTTTTTATTTTTTAAACGTTTTGAAATGAACATCTAATATTGCATTTGTTTAAGTTTTTCCAGACTTGTAAATAAAGACTTTTTAAGTAAAAATATATCTTATTTTTTTGTAAAACATGCTGCACCCACCACATGGCATCAAAACATAAATCTTCAGGTTTAGCATGTGAATATTTTACATTAACCAGTGATTTGAAATATGTCAATGCATAATAAGCCAAGATAGTGAAGAAAAAATGTGTGATGAAAAAATTAGTGCTTCCATTGGTACGATTGCTACACGTCCTTCTAACTTACAATGACATTTGGGCCATCTTCATCCTGAGATTTTGAAACAAGTGCAAGAGAAATATAAAGCTTCATCTGGAACACAAACAGCATCAAATACCAAAACTTTGAGTACCAGAAAGAAGCCTGCTACAGAAACTCTGACAAAGTTTTTTGCTAGTGATAAAGTCACTATGACAATGACTCCAAATGCATTAAAAAACACTGTTGACATTACTGTTTTCAATGGCAATTCTTTGAGATTCTTTTCTCAACCTGAAGTGTTAGCACGGATTGGTGAATTGGCACGAAGACTAAGAGTGTCTCGTAATAGAAATAACATAAAGAAACTTGTACTTCAGAAATATGAAATCCAAAAGGAACAACTGAACAGCAAGCTAAGCAACAAACTTGTTTACCTGAAAATGGATGCATGCCCATGCCACTGTGTCAATTACTTTGCCATTAACGTCAGGTATGTAGATGAAGGAAAAAATTATACTGAAACCTTAGCTATAAGAAACACCGAAGCCCAACATTACAGCAAGTTCTTAACACAATGGTAAAACAGTTGCAAGACTATGGCATTCAGAAAGACGATGTGCTATGCATTGTCACAGATAATGTGTCCTGTATGGTGAGTATGGTCAAACAACTCAATGAACAACCAAGAGAAGGGTCAAATACTATGGAAGAAAGTGCAGCAGAAATTGAAGAGTAATCTGGTGTTAGTTACAGCAACCAATTAATTGTATGTGATGACTTGACTGAAGAGCAAGAAACTTTTAATTTTTTTCGAAACTTGGAAGTACCTTGTAGCATAGATACATTATAGAAATACTAGTAGCTGCTCATAGTAAATAAAATTAATCTTTTTGATTAGCAAAAATTATTTAAATAAATTGATTAGACCAAAGCCTTAACTCATGTATCAAGTGACAATAGCAAAATGCTTTATTTATAAAAATTTTTGCTCGCTTCTTGACAGGCAAGCTTCCATCACATTATATTAAGGAGTTGGAGTCGAGAGTCAGAAATTTTGGAAAGGTCGAGTTGGAAAAATTTAGAAGGAGTCACAGATAGAGTCGGACATTTTACCTCTGACCTCGTAACCTTGCTTTAAAACGAGACTGAAAACACTGAAGTTGTTTCCAAAGGAAATTTCTTTACAAGTAAAGTCATTTTCAAAGCAAGCCACAACTATCCCAGTTCACATCTGACATTGGCAGTGCACTCAGTATACGACATTAGCGCTAATCATGATGCATCCACAGTCATTGTCGCAAGCAAGGTGAAGTGCCACAACAAACCGCATCACACTCAACATGTTAAAGAACTAGTTAGAAGTGTGGGTCATTCTATGTCAACTGTCCCAGCCAGTCAACCACCATCTCAGATTTTCCTCAAATTTCATAAGCAGATAGAACTTCTCATGCTGATTCCAAAAAACTAAATTTTTTTGAAATTGATTACGGTTTTGCGAAGTTATGGACCATACAGAATGACTACTTTTTGGGGTCAATGAAGCGTAACGACTAGCAAGAAAATCATCAACTAACTATAAAACTCAATCATTCTCACTGTAATCATTTAATTGTTGCAGAAACTTGACAGAAATTTGTCTCATGTACCTTTTCTTCACTTGCGAAAAAAAACTTAAAAAAATCCATGCGCTTACCCTAATTTCGGGCTAAAAACAATGGGTAGTCATCAAAATCACTCATGCATGACATAAATTTTGAATGGTGATAACTCGATGAGTACACATGCTATTGGCATATGCAATGCATCATCTGAAAGCTCTCATTGAGGAGACTGTAGTCTTGAAATACCCTCATTGCTTATTTTATAAATTATCCCCAAAAGGATTTATGGGGATTCCCTAATTTTTTGTCTTTTTTTGGCCATAACTTTTGAACCAGAAATGCTAGAAAGCCAATCAAATCCTCTGAAGACTCGCACTGCAACCTGGTTTCCAATAAAATATCGAGTCAAAAAATTGGCTCTTGATGTTGGCACCTAGAGCCTGTAATCTTATCCAAATATGGCTAAACTTACTCCCATTATGATGACACCAACAAAAAAGCAATAAACTAAAACTTTCCAATTTTTCTTTTTAAATTGAAACTACAAAACTTTCCGCATCTGCTGACTGTTTGAACAGCTCTCCTGCTCAATTGGCTGGCAAGTTATGGCCTTCAGCCAATATGGCCAAGGGGACCTTTAGCCGGACTTGATGTTTCATCAAAATTTAGGTTTTAGGGCCATAATTTTAGATCCAGAAATGCTAAAAAGTCGATCAAGAGCTCTATTGACTTGAATCATAGCCTAGTTTCCAATAAGACTTTGAGTCAAAAATTTGGGTCGTTGGTTTGACACCCAGGCCCCGATAACTTTGGCCAACATGCGTGAATCTACGCCCATTATGACATCACCCACAAATTAATAAATACCCTAACATTTCCAATTTAAAAAAAATATGAACTACAAGACTTCCCGCATCTTCAGAGGGTTTGAAAAGCTTTTTTACTTAATTGGTTTGCAAGTTATCGCTGTGCAAAGTTCAGCAAAAAAGTGGTGCATGTGGGACTGAAAGGGTTAAAGTGTAATTATATTGAAATCTTAGGCAAAAACTTTGTGGGATGTTTATTCAAAAGAAACTAAGCAATGACGATAATTGAAGACAAAAATCTCCTCAATGAGAGCCTTCAGATGATGTATTACATATGCCAATAGCATGTGTGCTCATAGAGTTATCACCATTCACAATTTATGTCATGCATGAGTGATTTTGAGGACAACCCATTTTCTTTATCCTAAAATGGGGGTTAGCGCATGGATTTTTTGAAAATTTTTTTCATAATTGAAGATAAGGCACTTGAGACAACCTTCTGTCTAGCTTTTCTAACAATTAAATGATTACGGTGAGAATGATTGAGTTTTAAAGTTAGTTGATGACTTTCTTGCTAGTCGTTATGCTTCACTGACCACAAAAAGTAGTCATTTTATATGGTACATAACTTCGCCAAACCTTAACCAATTTCAAAAAAATTTAGTTTTTTGGAATCAGCATGAAAAGTTCTATCTTCTTATGAAATTTGGGGAAAATCTGAGATGGTGGGTTGACTTTTCAATTTTTTTTTTGGTTCGTTTGACAAAAATTAACCCATATGGAATTGATTAAGTTTTGTTACTTTTGTTTTTTGAACACAGTGATTTTGTGAGCAACTGATGCATGGTTCAATTTATATACTAAAAACAATGATACTTATGAAAAAATCATATTTTATCATATTTTTATTATTATACATCCAACATTCAACATAGATGAAAGTTCAGGGATTCACTACCTCCAAAATGGTTACAAAACACTGAGCATTAAAGCAATGGTTCTTAACCTTTTTCTACCATATCTCCCTTAAGCAATTGTCATTTGTTTCAAACCTTTTTCTTGACTTTAAAAAGTTGCAAAAGCTGATGTACTCTTGGTAAATTTATTGATAAAAATTTCCATGTTGTAGAGCACTTAAGAGCTTGTGCTGCCTTTGGAGATTTATTGACACTACCCTGGTAAGAACTACTGCATTTGAGCAAGAAAATCAACAATTCTTTTACAGCATACAAGTACAACCTAGCATTTGAAAAGCCCTGAAAAAGGCACAATTTGAAATCACTACTAGTAATTTGAGTAAATATTGTAAATACAAACAAAGGCACGCTGCAATGATGAAATAATCAAACTGTATATGAATCAAAACAATGTTGCAAAACATTGATGTGCTAAGTGATGCTCATGCTATGCAACTTCTTACCTTCACTAGAAGATTGCATCCTGGTCCACTGTCACTGTGGTGGCTTCACCTCAAAAAAATTATGCAATTCACTTGATGAGTTGGTTGGTCAAGCAATTTGTATGAAACTCACATAACCTTGGTTGATATAGTGGAGCATGTACAGTTTGACTAACAGATCAGGCAAAACATTCCAAATATCACACTATTGATCAAGGACAACATACTATGAACTGTAGGTAACAAAACAGAATACCTGAGTATGAGCATGACTTGCTTGTAATGAAAAAATAAAAAACAGTGTAGGTTTTTGGGTCTAGTGAAGAAATTCTATCAAAACTAAAAAAAACAATATAAATAAAATACAAAAAAAATATGATATCATCACTGGCTGACATTGACAAGGAACTTCAAAACACAAAAATTAGTTTAAATTGAAATACTGATGATAAGTAAGTTGACTATATTTGCAGGTTTTATTGTTCAAGTTTGTAACAATGTAGTATTTCTTTAGGTAGTGTTTATTTTGCCAACAGCAGCAAACTCTCTGCAGGAGGATAGCTAAGAAGTTAAGTGAAACAAACTGCACAGGGGCACTTACGGAAAGCGCAAAACATGTGGAAGACAATAAACTAAAGCTCACAGAAAACACAAATATTCGGAAGGCAACAGGTGAATAGCCATTCATGGAAGAGAGGCCAGTGGTGGGCAGCAACACCAGTTAATACATTGAGGATGGCCAAAATCAGACCAATATATTGAATCTTGCAAACAGGCCAAAATGCTAGCAGCGTTCCCTTTGACCACAGCCAGGGAGTGACAAGTGCTAGCAGTGGAGCCACTGTCACTCCCTGGGGTCACCTGACATATCAACAACTTTGTTTGTAAGGCAGCTCAAAAAAGGGGCAGTGGATTTGCCCTACAAACCAGTAGTTTCTACTGTAACTGGTTGGAAGTAACAATTGTCAAGGAGGTCATTGTACTTGTAGGCCATCATCATCATGGGGTCATGGAGACCCAGGCTATCGACAAGCTTACCACAGCAGCAATGAGTGCTTTGTCTTTTTGGTTTATGGAAATTTGGCAAATTCACTTCGCAAAAATATTTTTTTAATTAATCTTCTTTTTATCTCTTATCCCTAACCCCTATACCTAACCCCTATCCCTAACACCTAACTCCCAACACTAAACCTAAACCCTACCTATCCATCAGCCTGTCTCTAACAGCCAATCCACTAAGCCTCCAACCCCTCTCCGTAAGCCCGAAGGTAGATCTGTGTTAGTAGCCTGTATCAGGTGACATTCAATCCGCATAACTTCATAAATACATGCCTCCGACATGTTTCGTGCGTGTACTCATTGTCAGTGCATATAGTAACGAGTGCACCAACATGCTTAAAGTTTAATATCGCTATTTTCTGATTTGGTGTTCAGCTAAAAATTGACCATTTGTTTTTGTTCTTTTTTTATATTTTGTTTAAACATATTATTAACCACTCAAAATTCCTTCAATTAAATTTGATCCACTCATCTGTGTACATAGGCATGCTTTCATCTGTACATTTTCTTCACCATGTTCAGTGTTTGTTTGTTTTCCTAACTGTGCTTATTTATTTCACTCAAATGTTGTTTCACAACACTTCTCAATAACTGAAAAACAGGGTTGGTTGACTAGATGACCGCTTTGGTCCCTCACCAATCCTATATGACACAGCACCCGTCTTTGTTCACACTGATCAACCATTGCGTCATTGCATTTTCATTTGCTCTAATGTTGAATAACATTAAACAGAGGGCCGGCGGGCCGGGTGGGCTAGTGGGCCGTGTTGCCAAATGAAAAACATGAATTTTTCAGGGTTTGGCGAGCTGCACAGAAGGGCGGGCCGGCAGGATGCACTACAGGACGGGCTAGTGGGCTGCACATTAAGGCAGGCCGGCGGGCTACAAAAACGTGCGAGCCGGAAGGCTGCCCTTTTCTGCAGGTCGGACTGTCCTTTTCCGCAGTCCGCCCTTCTGTCTTCTGTGCAGCCCGCCGAAAATTCATGTTTCTCATTTGGAAACACGGCCTTCCAATTTTAGTGTTATGCCTAAATGTTCACTATTGTTGGTGTGCTCAGTGCAATGGCGTCTTGTAGTGCTCCTGTTTCTTGTTGGCTGAGTCATATTATGAAGGTAGTGTCTATTTTATTTTATCGGCGATATTCTGGCGGCAACAGATCGGCTGAAGCCATTGTGCCGGCAGTCAAGATTCGGTCAGGTGGCATGACGCAATACAAAGAAAAAGGTTACTTTGTCAGGAAAATGCTGTCCTGCTCGTGGTGTAAATGGTTAGGTGTTGCGGCTGTTATGCTAATTAATTATTAATGGTTTGCTGTTCGACTCCTGCCTTGCCAACTTTCGTTTTGTTTTTTGCTTTTTTCCAGGCTCCGCTTAGGTGTTACCTTTAGGGGTTAGTGTTGTTAGGTTAGGATTAGGGTTAGGTTAGAATTAGGGTTAGCTTTGTGTTAGGTTATTGTTAGCTTAGCATTAGGTTAGGGATAGGTTAGGTTACCTTTGCGTTAGGTTAGGGATAGGTTACGGTTAGGATTAGGGTTAGCTTAGGGCTACGGTTACGGTTAGGGTTAGGTTGCAGGTTTATCTTTTAATTATATATACTTCTTTTCTACCAATCCTTTTGCTGCTGCCATCCTCGCGGGAAAATAGACACTGCCTATAATGAAACCATTAACCAAGGTGAAGTTGGCCATACTTTTACCAGACGCACTTACGATTGGATGCGAGGTTCGTCAAAAAATTTGGAGTTGCCAAAGGGGTGAAAAAGAAACAATATTTTTCACTGCAATGGACAGGAAAACAATATCAGAAAGGTTGGAAACCTTGTTCAACGAAAAAAATCACATCGCAATGCAAAACACACCTCCAAAACAAGAAAACAACATCAAATCATGGCCCAAAAAAGTAAAAATCAACCGTTTTTACCCCAATTTTGCACAACTTTACGCACAACCACGAACAAATATTTCATATCACCGTCTTTGGTATTTCATTCAGATTCCATATCTGTCAAAATTTTCGAACAACACTTTTCGGAATCTAGAGATTTTGCACAAACTGTGAAACATTCTCATTACGCGTAGGCTATACAGCGTCTGAGACAGACATATCTCGGCTAACAACCTAACATTGATCTTTAATTTTAACAACTTTACGCACAATCCACGAACAAATATCTTATATCACTGTTTTTGGTATTTCATTCAGATTCCATATCTGTCAAAATTTCGAGCAACACTTTTCCGAATCTAGAGAATTTGTAGGCCTATACAGCAGAGGTGATCACGAGAATTTTCGGAATCTAGAGAATTTGTAGGCCTATAAAACAGAGGTGATCACGATGGCGGAGTGGGCTCCGGAAGGAGTCTACGATTTGTGCCGAAACCGTGGCAGGACCTGGAGTCGGATTTTTGAATGAAAACCGGACCAGTAGCAGGAGTGAGAATTTCAGTTTTTACAGGAGTCGGATAATTGATTTTATCAAATTTAAACTTTCTCTGAACGGCTAATGGTTAGATTACTGTAATGATATTTTATTGCGGACTCATGGTCCATATCACAGACAAAAGAGCACAAAAAGTGTTTTGTTGTACATCAGCGCACATTACAGAAACGGTGTTAGCACATGACCAACACTGGGAGGAGCAAAGCAGTTCATCCTCTCCACAGCTGTATCGTTATTCACAAAAGCACAGAAAATGGATAACCATACAGTAGGGCATTACACAACCGGTGTTAGTACGTGTCCAGCCTTGAGACGAGCAAGGCCTATCCCAGCACTTCTTACTTTTTTATCCTTGGTGTGTACACAGTGTCCACATACTTTACTGCACAAAAGCAATCCTGGTGAGACGCAAACTCCGAAACAATTCACCTACAACTATTGCATTTGTTCTCCATACAGGAGTGTTGAATAATTGAGGAAAATACAGTATATTCGCTCTATTCTCTTGGATAAATTGGTCAGTCATTTCATTAGTTCAGGCTGTTGAGGATGAGGGAAGGTGGCTGACTGGCGGTCTGTGTTCTGATCTGACTGGTGCATAGCTTATACTCAACTTCTGTATAACAGGACGTCAGTTACTGGAAGTTTTTACCTCTTTGCTGGGTCGTGTTTTGAGAAGTATTCACACTTTTGTTATTTTCAGTTAAATGTACAAGACAACAATGCATGTAATGTGTATGTTTACAATCCAGCAACGCCCACAGCAGTGCAGTTTCAGTCAAGCTAGCAGAAATGCAGTTCAGGCTATTCCTAAACATGCCATTATCATCTTGCAAGTTCAAATACAATAAGAGAAATACATTAATTGTATGAATAAGGTGGTATGAAGTGTTTTCAATGTAGCCTACTTGGCGTTATTTGTAGAAACTAAAGTGAAAATATAGGAGCTGTTGTCTTGTTCTTGTGTCACTGTGCTTGTGCCTAAATCACGACGAGTTAAATAAAAAAATTAAACAAGATTTAGTTGAGGTCAGAGCTGCAAGACTCAAATGAGATTTGGTTCACATGAGAACAACTTATGATTCTATTTCTTGGTTTTAAGTTTGGTAGCCTAGTGCACATTTTGCCTCATGAGGCAAAATGAGATATACGATACACAGATACAAATTAAGTTAGGGTTTAAAGCAGAGGTGGGCAACCGCTACTATATTAATAGCGTTGCTACCGCTATTTGTTAAATTTAATAGCGGCACTACCCCACCTGTTACTGAACAAAGATAGTAGCGAGCTATCGCTACCGCTTTTCGCTACCGCTCCTTTTGCTACAAGCAACACCAAAAGAGATTTTGGTGTTGTTTTCCTGACGTAGGATCTGTTTGGAAAGACCTTACCTTGAAATGTTTTTTCGAAAAATGTTGTTAAAGAAAAAAACATGTTCTGAAAAAATAGTCATTGAACAGTAATGATATAGGAAAAGTTATTTTGCGGTGCATACACATATAACATAAACTGCAGAAACGCCCATAGAGTACATTTAGCTTCGTGAGTGGATTTGCTATAGGTTTAATATTTCGCCTTTATCAATGCAAGTTTTGCACTGTTTGTACAGTACTCAAGACTTCAAGAGATTAGTCAAGAAATAAAAGATCAAAACTGTTTTTCACAGAGTTTAATGCGCGTGTAAATTGAATTAGGCCCGCAGCCAGGGTGGAGGACAACTGGGTAATCAAAGCCTCCCACGACATTGTTTTGCATTATTTTAGATTTTTCAAAAAATGTTATGTTGATGTATGTTTCATGTAAAACCCCCGAACAAATTACTGACTACTTGTGTTTTAAAACAGAGGTGCTTGTTTCTACATGGTTCAGTGTATTCGCGATAATAGTTTTGTGTAGAACGTAGGTCATATAGCCTGCGTGCAAAGAATTGTTATTTAGATATTCGAGAGCGAATTGACCAACCACCGTTTCCTTAAAAGTCCAGCTTTTGAAAGTGCAGCCTAAGTGTTAAATGCTTTAGTTTCAAAGGTGTGCAATGCGCATTAAGCAGACAGCATCAGCTCTAAACAATAAATCTCCTAACATCAACAATTGAAACCTCCCGATTTACTCGAGAGGTATTGCAAAAGCTTTCGAGGAATCTGCCGACGGGTCTGCTTTTATCTTTTTGCGATGATTTAAACATGCACATATCTGTAGGCCTATTCACGTAACAGGTCCCCACAAAGGTGACAACCAAGCGTATTAGTCAAGCTAATTATTTTTATAGCACATCGATTTCAAGTACCACTACGCATCCACAGTACTGAAATCACATTCATACGAAATCTACCATAAATTTATTTTATTTCTTTATGAAATTAAGCTTCCCTATCAGTACATTCAATGCCCATACGCACTTTTTCGCAATATCTAAAAAACGTTTGCATGAAAATATGCAAAAAACGCTAAGAATAACACAGAATTTATTTAACAACTGAGGAAAAATCAAAGCCAAGCGGTCAGAAAACAGATCTTTTCATTATGCGAAGTTGTAGCATCCAAAGTTTGGTGTTACATTCGGGCAACGATCACATGTGAAAATCGACATCATGTAATTTGCGGCTTAGCACATGGAGGTGAATAAAATTGCAGCAAGATCGTGATGATAAAAAATATCAATCACTTGACACTGTGTGACTGTCAGCAAATTTCGTCTCGAACGTTAGCAAACGTGCTCAATTCTCGTGTTAGTGCTGTACTACATATCTTCCCTCTACCATGATCGTAACACGATGACGTCATAAAATCATTGCTCAGGGGCCCCGCGCCTAGGTCTTGCATTGGGCCCCGTGCCCAGGTCTTGCATTGGGCCCCGCATCTGCTAGGGCCGGCCCTGGTGACTGTGTCAGGTAAGAATGGTAATCAAAGAAAAATTTTTTCAACACCAATTCTGCTTGTTTAGCCCAGGCGATGGCCATTTGCAAAAAAATGGCATCATGCAATTTTTATCTAAACACATGGAGGCAAATGAAATTTCAGTGAAATTGCAATGATAAAAAAGCCCAACTACTTGACGTTTGGTAGGGCTTTGTCAGATTTAAGCGTAAATGAACCAAAACTTTTGTTACATGCAGAGTTAAAAGAACGAAAATGTGAGATTTGTTGATTTGAATTATTTATTTATTTATTTGTTTATAGCAGACACGAAGTCCATAGTATGAACACACACACTCTGCAGAACGCAGGTTGATAAAAACAGACAATACAGAACGTAGTACAAGACATTGAAGTCGGCGAAATCACAGGGTTACAGACACTATTTGCAACTGCATTGAAGACAGAACCATAGGGTTACAGACACATTCTTAACACTATTGTTAGCTAACACGTAACACTTGTTACAGCACTACTTTGGAGCAGGGCGCTAATTCCTAACTTGGTCTAGTCTAGGTAAAATGCGAAAGCGTTGTGGCTTGACACGCCAGCGATCAAACGGACACTGCAAAGTTCGATCACTCAATCACAGAGTAAAATGCGATTATAGT
>Ga0210059_1005709_pt1 | contig 19992 bp, 10 predicted proteins | sample Ectturendosymbi2_FD_188042 | JGI IMG/M metagenome (GOLD analysis project Ga0210059, IMG submission 188042) | Ecteinascidia turbinata endosymbiont from Florida, USA - Sample 2 (SPAdes) (version 2) | ecosystem: Host-associated > Tunicates > Ascidians > Unclassified | place: Key West, Florida... | reverse complement strand
GGTCCATGAATATTAGACTTTAAGGCGGCGTTCAAAGAGTGAATCACACTCTTTGAGCGTAGAGAGTTGCACGTGTTAAATATTGAACACCGGATGCACAGCTTGAGGCGGTTAGACAAAGGTTAAAACATTTGGTCGCTGCGCGCCGTTACAGAAACATATCCTGACGGTAAGAGCCTGCACTTCTGTGTAAAACCCAACAACCTTGAGCTGCTGCACGACCTAAAGGGAGTAGCGAGCTTCTTTAACCGATGGAACGTTGCCACCAACCCAGACCTGACATTCGCGAGTGTCAGCCATGACCACCCATTGCCTGACAGACGTGTTCTAGGAAAGTTCCTGCGGTCACAACACCGTCCTCCTCTCAGCACCACCGAGGTTCAAAATTCCCGCCTACAGCGATCCGGCAAACCGTTGGAATTTTCGCAAGGCTGAGTGGAAGCGCTTTTGCCTTCTTACAAGTGAATCTGTTGAGAGATTGCCACCTCTGGACACAAAAAACATAGAAAAGGCATACCAGGAATGATACGAGAGCCTGCCATTTGCAAATAAACAAACCTTCCCACGTGGCCGTCGCAAGAACTATGCCATGTTGGGACAAAGAGTGCGAGACCCTCTATCTCTCTTTCATCTGAGACCAGTACGGACTGACTCTGATAGAGCTGCTTCATCCCTACTTTAATCGCTTGATGAGAAGAAGCAGGGGCGATGGGAAGAAGCTGTCAATTCCATCAACTTCTCGAACTCGAGCTGCAAGACATGGGGAATCATCAATAAACTTACTGGCAGGTCTGGACGCTCCTCTCGCCTTTGTCCATAACAGCAAACTCCATCGCTTCAGAACTCGTGAAGAACGGGGCACACAAGACGAGGGCCGCGAGTCCACAAGACTCGTTAACTAGGAGCTGTCCGAATTATGGAAGGTCCCAACACCTGAGGGAGATAGTATCTTTGGCCCCTTCACACCAGAGGAGCTTGCCTAATGCCCGTAGCCACTTGAAGCAAAGGTCTCCGGAACTAGATTATATTTTCCCGGAGCTTATTCTCCACGCCGGAACAGCCCTCAAATCCTGTTATGCAGTTTCCTCACTTTCTGTATGCGCCAAATCAAAATTCCCAAGATCTAGAGAAGAACACTAGTAGTTGCGATCCCCAATCTGAATGAGCCTTTGGGTACCCAACGAGATGTCACCGAATTTCTCTATTGTAGGCTATGTCTCATTCAAGATCCTCGAGAAACTTATCTACGCTCGTGTCGAACCAATCATGGTTCCATTACTCCGGCAGGAGAAGGCGGGCTTTCGACACGGGAGTTCGACCATAGATCAGGTCATCTTGCTGATGCAAGACATCGAGGATAGCTTTTTGGCTAAGAAGAAGGCCGGACCTCTGTTTGTCGATCTCACAGCAGCCTGCGATACTGTATGGCAGTGCGGCCTTACCTGCAAATTACTGTGATTGCCACCTGACAGGCACATGGTCCGTTTGATCATGGAGCTGGTAAGTAATTGCAGCTTCACCCATACCACATATAACAACAAACGGAGCAGGTTACGATGCCTCAAGAATGGTGCCCCACAAGGATCCATCTCGGAACCTTTCATTTTACATCTGCACCTCTGACTTACCAATTACCATCTCTAGAAAGTATGCATACGCCGACAATCTACCAACCATGTATGCTGATGGAGACTGGCAAGCAGTGGAAGGAGTGTTCAGCAAAGACCTGGCGACTGTAGATGAATTCCTTCAGACCTGGAAGATAACCCTCAGTACTACGTTGTCGGCAGTCTTCCATCTCAACAGCAAGGAAGCTAAACGTGAACTGAAGGTCAACTTCAACAACGCAGCCCTGCCCTTTTGCTCCGAGCTCAAATACCTCGTAGTAACATTGGACATGCCACTCACATACCGCTGACACCTTGAGTCACTTCGCAAAAAGTTGACATCACGCGTCGTACCCTTCAGGTGGCTTGCTGGCTTGAGCTGTGGTGCTGGAGCAACAACGTTGCGAACAGCCACCCTAGCCCTGATCCATTCGACAGCAGAGTGCTGCGCTTCTACCGCATTTTTGCGCCGCATTTCTCACACCCGCCCCACTGACCTTACCATCAACCACACCTTGCGGACTGTGACTGGATGCCTACATCCTACACAAGTGGACAATCTTCCTATCCTTGCAGGCATCCAACCTGCTGAGCTTTGTCGCAAGGGAGCCCCACTGTCTCTAGCATGCCGTGCCATGGAGCCTGGACATCTGCTCCACTCAGCACTCACCTGTCCACCGAGTGGGAATGCACGGCATCTTAAATATCGAGACACCCATTTGTACCCGCCGCACAACAACCCATCAGTTCATCTGACGGCAACAACGGAAATGCGGCGCTCTAGACGGATAACCGATGAAATACAGAGGGGTTGGAGAACATCACCGGACTCTGGTACTTTCATCGACGACATCGGCACCCACCCTCCTGGAATGGCCCTACCAAGAACAGCATGGGTGCGTCTTAACCGCCTCAGCACTGGTGTCGGACTTTTTCACTCCTGCTCACACATATGTGGTATGGCCCCTTCTGCGGCTTGCGAGTGTGGTGCAGGAGAACGGACCGTTTGCTATGTTGTTTTTCACTGCCTAATCCATCGACCCTTATGCAGTACATGGCCTGAATGTTCTGGATGATGAAACAATCGAATGGCTGCTCAACACCTGCCCCGAGATCTAGAGCAGCCAAGCAGTGAATTGTAACAATTCGTCCAAATGATGATTTAATTTTAACTCTTTGTGCTTTAGATACAATCACAATGAAACAACTACTGCAATCTTTTCACGTTCACTCAAGTCTAGAAACAAAGTACGAGTTATTAGTTTGTTATCTTTTTTACAAATTATGTCATCATAGATGGTAGCAATTGCTAATTCAGTAGAATGGTTGGTACGGAAGGTATATTGCTATGGGCCCAGTGTACAATTATTTGTACGAAATGAGTACAATCTGCTGTAAATAAGTTGTTCAAAAACTTTGAAGAGACTTGGAAAGAACGGCTGATGTGAAGAAACGTTGATCAGTTCAACTACACAGAACATCGTACTCATCACGCAACAGTACCTAGATCAGCTATGTCCAACCGAAATGCCTTGCTGGGCCAAAGCGTATGTCAATATCTTCATGAAGGCCGCACATTGAGTGAGTTACTTTCATTTCAGCACACCAAAGCTTAGTTTGAAGCTGCTGAAAGCATGCGAATGATAGCGGTAATGATAACGACTGTATGGTACTTTTCTTCATTCCCAAAGTATGATGACATAGGAAAATTGGTGCTAATGGAAGAACAAAGGCAGTTAGAAATCAGTTTAGTGCAGAGGAAAACGTGGTTAGAAATCAGAAAACCAGAACTCGGTTTTGTGCCGAGGTGTCAGTGGACATGGGGAAATCTACCAGCTCATAGTACATAATAACCAGGCACTGAAGCCATAGCATGGAAAAAGTCGAATTAGAGATTATCAAAATAAAGACAGTTTTACTGGGGCGCACAAACTGTCGACTGGGCCGTGGGTTGGACTTAGCTGACCAAGATGTTCGTTGTTTGCTAATAAGCCACAAATTCTACGGACCGCACTTTTCGAGAAAGACCACCATCACATCCTTATCCCATGGGTCCTCATACGAGCAAGTTTTTTCTACTTTTGATGAAAAACACTTTAGAGATGGGTTCTAGAGTAACCCAAGGTCAGCGCACACCATGTGCCTCAGGCAGAGCCGGATTAAAGGGGGGACAACGGGGGCAATTGCCCGGTGCCCAGCGATCCAAGGGGGACCCCCGTGATGACATTTATTTGTTTTAAACAAAATATTCGTTTGAAAAATTGTTGTGATTCAAAAGAGATACAAGAATACAACTCCATATTTCGAAGTTGCGTTGAGTAACATGAATGATTTCTCTGCAATTTAAACTTTCTGCCAGTTTTAGTAATCACTATTGAGCATAAATATTTTCGGTTTTGTTCAATGCAAATATATTTTAATTTTGCTTGTAACTTTTCCTAACCTTTTGACATAGGTTTATCTACTCGTGCATCCCGGCTACTGCACAAATATCGTGAAAACGATACTATTTTCGCACTTAAGCAACAAAGCTAGTTCTGCTGTGGTTGCTGTTTAGTGTCAATGATTCCGTAACTTCTTGTGCGGTCTTGAGGTAACCGCAGCCGAACTGCGACTTTGTTTCGGAATAAAGCAGGGGTGGGGAACATATTTACTATAACGGGCCTCATGAGTTGTGCATTATCACTGGCGGGCCGCAAAATTTATGGATTTTTTCCTAAAGTTCTACCTTTATCAGACTATGAAGGAGAGTGTCTTCTCTTAATGTACTATCTAAGTGCCTGCTTATTATGTAGCTTCGTTTTGACGTGAAGTTGTACTCTAACACTGGTAACGAAGATTCTGATGCGGGCCATATCAAATGTTCACACGGGCCGCATTTGGCTGGCTGGCCGCAGGTTCCCCACCCCTGTCATAAAGTGTAAAGTATGGTGGAAACGCACTTTTCTTCCGATGGCTGCTATTCTTGCGTTACATCATAAACATATGAAGCTAGTCAAGCCATTTACACCACATGTTATTGCGTGGTCCGTCAGTAACGGATTTTGATCAGTCGATTTGTAGAACAAAAGAGCAGAAAGCGAGATTGCAGTGTTTAGCTATCGCGATGCCGAAATCTGTAATGCCATCAGGAGCTAAAAATGGCAAAGTTTCTCAGGAGAAAAAGCGCAAGAATATGGCAGTGATAGCTACTGTAAAACACTGTGACTGAAACGTTTTTTTTTTCAGCAAAGCTTTTAAGCAGCGGCAAAACAGTGGCGTTAACCGGAGCACCTGAAAATGTAGGTGAAGATCACGCCATAAGTTTCGAAGCACCTTTCACACTCAGCCTGGCTGGCCATATTGACATACTATTTTTCGGTGATTTCGTTTGCAATCTCTGGTTTCTGCTTATTGTTCGGGTGAATGTTGTTTCCTGCCGAGTCACTCTCTAGCCTGTGGAAATATTTTTTCTTAGTAAGATTACGCTGTAGTGTTTATATCATAGACTCACTTCTTGCAGCTGACCGTATGTGCAGTTGAGTATCGCATTTAGCCGATTGTAAGCCCAGGCTTATAGTTCTTTTCTTCATTTCATGCGGCTTACAATCAAAGGCGGCTAACAATAGAGCTAATACGGCAGCACATATAATCGACTACTTGAAAAAGCAAACGAGAACGTTGCGAATCAGCGAAAACATAAATTTTCCAAACGATGACCTCATAGGGGCCCTCCAGTGAAAATTGCCCCGGGCCCCCCTCCCCTTTAATCCGGTGTCAAGCGAAATTTCTGACCTGTTGTTGTTTTACAGTTATTTTGCTTCTCAGAATAAAGAAATAACGTCTGGTAATTCATTTTTTGATGTGCGTTGTGTAAATTAAAACATTTTGGTTAGATGTCAGGTACCCACGACAAGCTATAGCACGGGAATAAGTTTCACCATTGAAAATGTGGGACTTAGTCCTTGACCTCAATTATTTTTCTTTTTCTCACCATAACCCATACCTAACCCGACATACTTACCTAAACACGAATTCCTAAGCCCTAATAATCAGTTTTATCAACGTATTTGGCATGCAGAATATTGCTCTGTGCATGCGTACATGGTGTGAAGTCAGAAATTTCGCAAGTCAGAGATTTCGCTTGACACCGGCTCTGGCCTCAGGCAGTCTAACTTGAGAAGTTCTGAGCATGACGCTGAACTACCACCAGCGGTGAGCTACACTTCGTGAGTTCTGATGTTTTTGTGAAACTGAAATGCCGTGCAGTCATCATTATTACCAGGACCACTCTGGCCTGCAGCAATTATTAGTGAAATGGCTGAGGCATATTTGTCGAGACACGAGTCGAGCCCCTAGCCCTTCGAATCAGATTCGAGTTAGAGCCATCTAAAAGTTTTTCTAGTCGAGTCATGACTTGGTGGAGTCGCGTCAGGGTCGAGTCACAAAAACTGTCGAATCACTTCGAGTCATTGGTGTCGCGAGGTGATTGGTATTTACACCACATATAATGCTGAGTTGGTGACATCAGTAGTAGAGTGAACCTGGTCGAGTGGGGAATCTCTATTGCTGTCTGTGGAGAATTGTGGGTTCGCTTCGCGCTTTATTTAACTCAGGGTGACGTAGCATTGTGGATGCAACAAAAGGCGTCCAACATGTCTGTGGCTGGATCATACCACTGAAGGTCGTCTTGAGCTTGTGAATGGAGGTGTTGTGGAGAGGTGATTGCATCATATATAACATTGAGTTCGTGACAGCAGAACTTGGTCGAGTAGGAAATGTCTATTGGTGTTTGCAGAAGGTCGGGTCTCACTTTATTTGGCTCACTGCGATGCAAGATTTACAGTATTTGCAAGCTGGAGTCAATGTCGATTCAGACGTAAGATTTTCTCGTTTCTTTGCTACAAAGTGTTGCCCAATGTTGTTTCAGCAAGTTCGTTACCAAGCTACTTTGATCTATGTATTTGGTGAAAACAGTTTTTCAGCTTTCATTTCACTTCCCTCACTCGCAGTCAATTCCACAAATCTAGCCCAGTCTTGCTGCAGTAAACATAACTCCTTATCCTTCACTTGTCCCCCCAAAGAAAACAAATTGAAATTATGAGGCCGACTGCCATAATCACGACATGTAGGCTAACTATTACAAAAAACGATGATATGTCCAATGTACTGTGCGCTCCTGGGCCCTCAATGAAAAACTAAGTCTCAACTGCACCTCAGTGTTAGGTGGAACCCTTGATTCTGAAAAACTTGCATAACACCACCAGGATGTGTCAGTCACAACAAAAATTTTTGCGCGTATAATAATCATCTTCATTGAAGCAAAAAATACTCATTTCTTGTTTGCAAACTAAATAACATAAAATTGCTGTTATTCTATTTGTGTTTGTCAATAAGATGGTTGGAGATTTTGTAAAAATAGCACTGATTCGAATCATTCCTTGTGACTGGAGTCGAGTCATTCAGTAAAAACGTAATTCAACCCGAGTCATCATGATTCGCAACATCGTTTTTTAACGTGACTCGAATTGAGCCACTAAAAATCGCTACTTGAGTCGAGTAAAAAAATGAATTGATTTGATTCACGACAGCACTGGCAATTATGCTGATAGGCATCTAGATGTGGATCAAATATTTCTCTCAAGAACAAGCTGAACTCTTCACCCGAGCAAGTTAATCAGTCTAGGTTTGAGGAACCGATAGACTGGTGGGAAATACTTCTCCAGACTGGCCACCCCTAAAGCAGAGATGAGCATTGGACTGGACTTGGATCGGACTGGTTCCGGAATATGATTTTTGTTGGCTTCGATCCGGACTGTAATTCGAGTCCAAAATTTAGGATCAGGACCGGATTTGGACCGAGTTAATGGAAACGAAATGGGGCATTTTCGTTGTTAAAAAGCTGTTTTGTTAATTTTTTGGGCTTCATTTTGACTTGGACTTTGCATTTAAAATCTATTTTGGACTATGTCTAGACTTGGACTAAGGTTTAGAAATTCAGGACTGGATCTGGATCGTAAAATGTGACAGTCGGGTCATCTCTGCTCTGAAGCTGAACCTGGCCCCAGCCTATTGGACACGCCTTTCATTGTAGGTGAGAAGTAAGTGCACCCAATCAGAGAACAGAGTGACCCCAACCCTTGCCTGAACTCGCTTCCGATTTTTTCAAAGGATTTTAACCTCTCTCATAGAATTACTTCCACACAGGGACCGAGTGTATGGGGAGAAGGGGGGGACATGTCCTCCCAACTTTTGGACAGGGGGGACATAATATCTTTTGTCCCCCCAACATTTTGTGATAAAAATAATGTAGTTGTGCAAGTTTTATGGTTACATTACTGTTGGAAACGTTTCCCCAGCATAAAACCAGAGAATAAATGAGCACTATCACTGGATTATCTGTAAACACAGTATAGGCTGCAGATTTCCTATGTAAACTGAATACTCATGATTGTTGAAAATTGTGTTAGTTAATTTGAATTACCGAATCGGTGTGCACATGAACTTCGCTCAATCACGAATTCCCTCGCTGGTCTGTAGCCTGCAATCAGAATACGGTTGCCACCAGGCGCGTAGCTGTGGGGAAAACGGTGCAACGCCACACCCATTTCCAAAAATTTCAGGTTAATAAAATATTTGAAGTATAAGCCAAGCAAATACTTCAGTGCAAATCAACGAAAATGTCTCATGGAACCTACCCTACTTCAGCTTTTAGCAGAACACAAACTTGTATCTGACCTTTTGTAAACATAAAATCAATGACCGCAAGCAAATACAATTGGAGTAAGGCTTTTCGCAGCTGCTTTTGGCGCACCAGCTTGCTGTATCCCACCTAATGGTTATGTAAGCTTCATTTGAAGACCATCGCAAATTCCTCTCTGATGACCGTGGGTGCTACAAATATAACATATCCTTGTTTCCAGTGTCAGCGTAGCCTTAAATCAATATCGTAGATTTTCGTTGTTGCACAGTTCTAAAACTAGATGCGTGAATATGGTGGTGAGATAAAGTTTATACGCCTTGAAGCTCAAACGTTGGCTATGAAGCGAGTCAGTTTCAAAGTCTTCTTCACTGCGCCATAGTCATTGTTCAGCAACAAGGGCATCCATTCTAGATATTTATTTGTGATGACATGTATTGTGACGGTTCAATCACAGTTATGTGAAGCCTCAACGTTTTCATCAATGATTTCCCTTTACCTTGCTGGCGAGTAAAAAATAAATATTTTCAAGATATTAGACTCTGACCTGCTGTTCATAAGCTCAGTGTTTCAACTTTCATTTGATGTAAATTGCCACCCTATCCTACGTAAATAATTTGAAATCATTTAGCTGCAACGAGAAGAGTCAGCAACAAAATCTGACGTAAGTAGCAAGATGCTTTCCATTTTGCAAGGGCTGAGTGAATCGACACTGCCATTACCTACAGATACTGTGATAACTTGCACAGGGGTGCATATTAAAATTTAGGGGCAAGCTCTCAGAAAGGGCCCCAAAACATCGCCATGGCGGAAGGTAGATGTGGGATTACGTGGATTAAAGAGTCAAATTTGTTTCACATTTCAATTTATGAACTAAAGTCAAGAGCATAAGATGCATACGAAAGGAACAAAATTTTGTAAAGTTTTGAAGCTACACGATTCAAAGCTACCTCCTATGGCACATTTTCCCATAATTTTTGCTTTATTTTGAAAACCATATGACTTGCTTCAGAGCTTCTTTAAATGTGACTCTAGAGTGGTACATAACTTTTTTAACTGAACCAGGGGTGACGAACATGCGGCCCGCAAAAGAATTTTGTGCGGCCCGCGAAGCATTCATGTGAGACCAGCAGTCTTGACCTAACAGGTTTCATAGTATGACTAAAAAGTTGTGCGGCCCGATTACTCAGCGGTAACTGACAAAGTGGCCCGCGATAGCAAATAGGTTCGTCACCCCTGAACTAAACAATGGTGCAAAGCTCTCAAGGAGGGGCAAGGTATCACTGCAAAAGAGGGGCCCGAAGCGACTGCCTCCTTATCCTTCGCTATTATCCATCTTTGAGCTTGCAATCTGACTTGTTGGCGAAGCGCATGTGACTAAAATGAAAGCAAATTTGAATTTTTTCCCATTTGGGATTTAAATTCCGCAGATAAGTTATTGTATGTTCATGAAGCCCGTGATTTGTACAAATTTAATTAGGTGCAGTGCTAAACTATCTTTACCTGCAGCTGAGCGCGGTCAATTAGTTATGTAATTCTGGGTTTACTATTGTGTTCACAGTTTAATTCCATCTTATATTTCAATGAAGTTAGTTAAATTTAGCAAAGTCTCATCAAACAATTTAAATGAAGTGAGTTTAAAGTAGCTACAAAGGTATTACGGAATAGGTTGAAAATAGTCAAAATATTTTACGGATTATCAAAAATCCAAACATTTTTCAAACGCGTTGAAAGACTCTGGTGTTACACGCCATGCGACCTGGGGGGTAGCATGGGCATGCTTTGGATCCAGTAGATTGGATCCAGTAGATCCAATAGTGGGTTCTCATTACTGGATCAGGGCTCGTTATCGCAGGTTAAATCCTGTTTAACAAACCCGAATTACTAAGTTCTAATTATAATCTCATGACAGTGGTGGGTTTAAGGTTGGGGGGTCCCGAGGCAAGACTAAAAAGGGGGGCCCTCTGATGATGTCATCATACTCAGCCAACCGGTATAAGCACTTTTGATCACGCCTAAGATACGGCACCGAAGGATAGGCTACGTTCCTGAGACCACGGTATGACTAGCACAGCAGAAGGAGAAAATGCAAATGGGTGTTCATGATATGCAACTTTGAAAACACTGAAAGGTGGGATAACAAGGCTAGCAACACACAAACGTTGGGCAATAGCAAGTTGACATTGCCTCCACTTCTTTATTTCCACGCGCCATTTCTCTGCATTCACAATCAATGAACTACAAAGTTTGCCCCTTTAAAAGTATCACACTTACCCTTTGATAAAATTCTTGGTAGTTGGTAAACTGAATTTGTTCACCCGTCTTTATGGGAATGCATGAAACCATTAACAACAACCAAGAATATTTAAAACACTAAAGTTGCTTTTAATTTCATCCTTCATTTTGCTGCTCTACTTGGATACTTTCTGTTCAACTGTGGCATTTTCATAAAATTATCAATAAACCAAACACTCCAATCTCTAAAAATCATCAGTTGGTGTAAAAACTTATCATTTGGTATACATATTTGCTCTTATTTGATAGAGCCATTTCAGAACTTTTTGGAAGAAATTTTAACCCAGAATTTTTTAGGTATAGAAGTTACTTTGAAGCTTTTCTTTATTTGCACATTGGTGATGGTGGTGGGGCCCCGTTGAAAGTATAGGACTTAGCCTACACATAAAAGTTGCTGTTTGGGCCCCTTTGAAACTATAGTACTTACACATTACAACTGCTGTTGGGGCCCCTTTGAAAGCAAGCTACTTACACATTACAATTGATATTTACAGCCTCTTTGAAAGCAAGGAATTTTACATTACAGTTGCTCTTGGGGGCCCTTAGAAATCAGAGTACTTACACATCAAAGTTGCTGTTGGGGCCCTTTTGAAAGTATAGTACTGTACTTACACATTACAGTTGCTCTCGGCCGCCTCTTGGAAAGCATGGAATTTTACATTACAGTTGCTGTTTGGGGCCCCTTTGCAAGCATAGTACTAACACATTACGATTGCTGTTGGGGCCCCTTTGAAAGCAAGCTACTTACAGATTATAGTTGCTGTTGGGGCCGCTTTGAAAGCAGAGTACTTACACACTGCAGGTTCTTTTAGGGGCCCCTTCAACGAAGTTTGAAAGCAGAGTACTTACACATTTCAGTGGCTTTAGGGGGGGCCCTTTGAAAGCAAATTACCTGTACATTACAGTTTCTGAAGGGAGGCCTTTGAAAGCAAAGTAGGCCTACTTGCTTATGATCTACTTTGTAGCACATTATATGAGTGAATAATACATTTTTCATCAAAAATAAGGAAAATTTATGCGCATAACACCTGAAGGGGGGGCTCTAAAAAGGGGGGGCCCGAGGCAAGTGCCTCGCTCGCCTCCCCTTAAACACACCACTGCTCTTGAAGCACTCACATCAAACAAACCACCAAAGAATAATATTGTATATTTCACAGTTTGTTAGTCAAATATAAATAAATAAAAAAACAATATCGGTACTTACCAAAATCATGATATTCCACAATTCTTGGACGCTTCTCGACATGATACAACACTCACATATGATAATCTCAACTTATACTAAAATGTTAATCTTTTCTCGACGCTATTATAATTCAGATATACATCCAATACACTTTATAAATATCTTTCATTAAGCACTGTTCATCTAATGTAATGATTAAGTCTTAAACCATTCCTGACACTGTCTGCACTGTGCACTGAATCTAGATTCCAATCTTACCAGTCACGATTCATTTTGAGGAACCAGTGACATTTCTTCATAGGGAAATTTTTCATTAATCATGTCTTGGGTTTGGTCGCGTTTACTCGAAACCAAGCACAGTCAAATGTGGTTGATCAGAAATAACCAATTGACTGAAATTAGATTTTTAACAACAAAACTATCAAAAGAATTTTAACCACAGTTGAATATTAAGACACGAATACCTTCATTGCATTATTTGACAGAACTTCACTCGGACAAGCCAATTTTCATGGTTTGGCCTGACAGGGATTCGTCCGGACAAGCCAATTTTTCTAATGCTGTTGCAGCGCCTGGACATTACCACAGAAAAAGTCTTATTAAAAAGACCGACTTTTTGTCCAAATGCAGCGGTATTTATAGTTGAACGTTCTTTCAGAGTTTGTTAACACCTCTTTATTTCAGGTGCTTTGATTGGTTGCTGCTGGTTAAAGCTTCTTGCGATTGGCCAGCTTGATTGTCTTCTGGAACTTTCTGGAGCTTGTTTGTGTTTGGGTTTCCCTCTTTTGAACTTCAATTCGTGTTCCGTTGACGCATTTCCTGTCACATGCATTTCCTGTCATATGTGTCTCTGGTCACATGCACTTCCTAATCATGATTGTCCATTAGGTAATATTCATGTGACTTTTGTTGATATTTCGCTGCGATTCTACTTAGGTGACTTGGGGTTATTGCCCTGGGATAACAGTCTGCCAGTCTCTGTTGTCCTGGCGACGGGTTGACAACCAATTTTCATTGGTTGCTGCTTCTCGCCGTTGCTGTAATTTTTATTCGATTTGTTGACTTTTCCGTAGAGCTGATTTTATATACAGGAACTAGTTGTTCAGGCAAAACTTGCCTGTAACACTCGGGATCCACTTCTTATATGCGCGAAAGTTTTGTAGAAGGCCTGCTTCGGATATCACTGCCTCAGAGCAAAGTCGCTATTCGGCTTCGGTTGAACGTACAGTGTGGGGGTACATCAGAAGCGTGTAAGTACAGTATAAGCGCAATCGCAATGGCGGCCGCAACGACTTCTAGCTCAAGTGCAACATTGGGCATTGAGAGGTTTACTGGCGCTTTTGCAGGAAAGGTTTATGAGCAAATTGTGGCATTAATCCGAAGTAGAAGCTTGGAACTTTACTATCAAAACTTGTCAATTCAATGAAATCAAACTTTTTATTTGTCAGTTTAAAGCTGAACACAATTGTTCAGGAGAAACGCCAGAAACATGCACGTTTCATGGATTACGCTTTAAAAACATTGAGCATCAAAAATAGTTAAATATTGAAACTCGGTTGTTGTTTTCCCCCAGCCCTAATAAAATTTCTGGCGACGCGCCTGGTTCCACTGCTAGTATTTACCAAAAGATCTTGTGGTTTGTTTTTGATTTGAGCTATGTGGTGATTATTAGTAGCAGTATATTTTATTTATCGAAACTGAGCAAATTTGAATTCATTATCACAATTTTTTAGCATAATTGTGTCTATTTAAGCCCTCAGAATTAATGTGTTTTCATATTAAATGCGGTGCTAAGTGCTATATACTGTATCTAGATACAGCACCGTTGTATACACTAATACACTGCAGACCCGATATAACGCGGATGTCGGGATCCACAACATCAGACCGCGTGGTGAGTCGCGTTATACCGAGGTATATTATTACGTAACAAATATTATACAGTCATGGCCAAGAACGTATATTTCCAATTATTTGCCTAAAAGTACTGTATCGCTGCAAATCAGTTATGAAATCGGGGTCCATACTCAAACCGCGTTATATCGGGTCTACAGTGTAGTTGCTATACCACCACGCTGAGCGCAGCCAGGTGTCAATTCCATAATGTTCCCCCAATTCGGCCGGGTGAACATGGTAACGTCATCGAAACGCAAACAATAAGGTTTGTCCCCCCAAAGTTTTTTGGCAAACTTGGTCCCTGCTTCCACTGAAATATATCTAGAAGCGCTTAAGCCAGAGAAACAAGTTGGATAATTGTTTCCTAAATGACTCGACAGTTGTAGTTTCTTTTTGATGAAACCGCTACATTGGCAACAGGTAGGACTAGGCTATTTCAACACAGCCACTGCCAACATACCACCAGTATTTCATTGTTTTTTATTCCGAATATAAAAAGTGGCAAAGCGCAAAATTACAGCACCAAATAGACAGTACGAACAAGCAATAAACAAAAATTAAAGCTTCGCTCATCCTACTCCACAGTAAAAAAGCAACCTATGAATCAGTTTGTATAGCAGACGTTTTCTTTTTTGTTAAAATTCGCATATATTTTGTTTTAAAGCAATGAACAACAACATACCAACACGACTGATATGAAAACCTGGGACAAAATAGAAATTGATTTTATTCAAAACCTATAGGATTAATAAAAAAGCGTTTCTGTAAATGCGGTGTGCTTGCAAAGAGCTTTCGTCACGGCTGCTTAATACGGAGAAAGCAACATTCATCAGTGGAGGATGTCAAGATTTTTACCCGACGAGCGCGAAAGCAGCGAAGAAAATTAGAAAAAAGTGTTACATATTAATCTAGTAGCATATAGAATAAACACGAGAACAGCAAAATAGCGAACGTGTCTTTCGCTCTTAAAAACTGGGGCGACAGCGTGGACACCGAACAGTTACTTGCTGGTTGCGCAGTTGCTACGTTCCCCTGCCGACGAATTAACAGGACTGAAATTGTTCACTTCAATTCGCTGGAAATGGGTGCGTAACCGACAAGATCGCCGAAAACAACTCACTGTTTTTGCAGAGACCGCTTTTGTTTCATTGAGACGTTGCACACATGCGATTGATGGCCATCACAGACAAAAGGGACGGAAAGTTCGTCAGTGTTGCCAGGGCCCACGAGAGGGGTGCACAAGAGGTACATCGTACCCGGTCCGGGCAGGATGAAAGTACGCACGCTGGCAAGCCCAAAATTTCTACTGTAAGCCATTTGCCAGAAGAACAAAAATATGTTCCTAAATATTAGCATGGTAGTTTTTTTATCTACATTCTGATCACTTTACAAACAAGCTATACAAGTTTCAACAAGGATCCCAAAAGAGCTAGTTGGCCCGTCATCGGTCTTCGTACCCCCTGGTAAAATTTCTCTCAGGGGCCCTGAGTGTTTCTTTAATTGCTTGGCTGCGCATAGTGCGAGCGATTTTTTAACACTGAAAGTATCGTTGACACACAAAGTTTGTGAAATTACTTGAAGTGGACTAAACAGCGCTTGATGGCGCTACGTGACGTTCACACGCCGTATGATGGATCAAAAGGGACTTTCTGAGTTTTCCACAAAACATTAGGAAAATTTTGTATCAATTTCCTTTTCGATGGCTGATGTAAACTAATATTGACCTCTTAATGGCTGGTAACGTAGTTCCTGTGTATGTAAAGGTTTGATCGCTGCATTTGCAGCCTACGAATGAATTGCCGAGTATGCTTGAGAGTGGTTGATACGCACCTCAGAGCAGGGGCGGATCCATTGGGGGGGCGATCGCCCCCCCCCCTTAAAACTTACAAAAGTAACATTTTCTCAATGGTTTTGAAGAATTCAGAAAACAGCATTAGCGACATAAGGCCATTTTGCCGTCCATTGTTTTGTCACAGCAGTGTTGTGAAGCATACTACATCTCTCTTACAGTAGTGAACCCGTAATGAGACTTGACTGCCAAATATCACTGAAATCGCCCCCACCCTAAAGTTACTGGCTGGATCCGACCCTGCCTCTGAGACATCATTGTGGATAACGCAACTGCGCAGTGAAATCTCATTCTCGCGCACTTGCAACATTCGAAAACATTGGACAAGCAAGTAAACAAGGATAAGCTATTTGAATCAAGTTGTTCGTATTTTGATATGAATTTATACTCATTCAAATAATTCACAAAGTTGTAATTGGTTTAAAATTCTGAGAACTCAGCCTTGAAATACTCAAGCTAACTAAAACAACCATTTGCTTAGTGTAAAAGTTTCTTAGAGGGAGCAACACTGGTCACCCACCAGTGACCGTTGCCACCGAAAAGCTTTTCATCGTGTGTAAGTCATCATCGACACTCCAACGAAGCTTACGCTTACAAATCATTGCAGAAGTTAAGCCCGGTGCAAGAGCTGTCGAAATGTGCGATGGTAGCCATCTTGGCGCAAAAACATGTTCAGATCCTTTTTGTTTTTTTTCTGACAGTAAATCACACGGGAGTGTTGACGGTCTGGTGCGGACGAATTTCCTCCCAGCTTGAGCTGTGTGGCAACGTGTAACGGCCCTCGCGGCCGCTGGCGCCGCTGTCAATGCTGGAGGCGTCGCTGTAGCTCTCCTCCACGTCCGAACCGTCAAACGGACTGGTGCGCGCCTCGACCTCGATTGGTCGCGGCGGAGGGGCGTTGTCCAGCGCGAAAGTCGAACCATACTCGCCAAGGAAAGACGCGTTTTCGTCGAAGTCCTGGAGATGTTTGGTGATGGCCCGCTCCCTCCCTGAAGGGGGGGACTGTTGCGTCCCATCGACCTCCGTGTCATTCCTCCCATTCCCTGTATCGCTGTAACCTGACGTTGTGGTGGCGGACGAGCCACTGCGACTGTGTTTGCCGTCTTTCTGCTTGACCGGTGTAGATTCGCCGCTTCTGCTGTGAAAGGGTGGAGGGGGCGACTCGCTGGCGCTCATTAGCAACGGATCGCTTTCCCTTGTCGCGGCAAGAGGCTCCGCTTCATCTTTCGTCTGCCATTACCATCAAAAAATCAGCGGTTAGTTTTTATCCATTAAACACTTTCGTTTGTCAGGTTCAGTTTCAACTGCAGTCGCTTTCTCTACCCTCTTTGGAGCGTCACATGCGGTCTGCGGCGCCATCGGCGCTTGCTTGCGTCATGGGCCACGCGGCTGCTTTCGCAGTGAATCCTGCACTGATTGCAGAACCTCGCGTGAACCGTTTCCTTGCACCCGCCCGTTGGCGCCGAGCACGAGGCTGGACAAGTTACAAGATTCGTTTTTAAAATCTTCTGTCTGACCCGACGCTGAATCGAACCCAGCCTACCAGCGTTAGTGCGGTTTTATGCATGAGATATAAAAAACTTGGAAGGTTGAAAAACGCTTTTCAGATTAAAAATGCACCAGTTAATTTTTCACTTGGTTGTCGACAACAGATCGATGTCTAAAACAAGTTTTCTGTATAGTCATTTGGAATAAAAGTTTTTGTTTTCAATGTTTTTGGGAACGCACCATTTTACCAATGAGAATTTTGCCACTCATATATTTGGAACCAACGGTGTTTTCGATGTATTTATTAAACTTCAGAATAAAAAGCATACAGTTTTCAATCAGCTTGACGCCTCCACAGATTAATTAAACAAACGGTTTCTTTACGATTTCTTTTTTTTTCAGCATATCGCAACGACAAACTAATTGTTTCAGAGTCGCAGACACTTTTTTTAAACATCATGTGACAATGGTAAATCGACGCATTAAAAAAGGACAGTAGTGCTCAGGTAAATGCATGTTTACAAATTTTACCACCGATTAATCTACTGTATCAGAGTTTTTCCTTGCTCGCAGCTCGTTTGAATTCCCGACTACTGGTCTTGCCCCTTCTAATTTACATAAGAAGCGATATTGATATCATGTGTGAACAACCAAACCGCCGCGTGCTTCTTCATGCCTTTTTCACATAACTTACAAGGAACGAGTGCATTACAAAACACAAGATTAATTTAATATTAGCAAAAAAGCTTCGGTTATACGTCCCTATATAACCCGAGGGGGTTATTCTTATTAGTGAATGTGATTGCGCAACATGCTCCTGTTGTTTTCCGTTTTGGAAGAGCAGCATCGCATAGGCACAGCCCAGGGGGCCTAGGGGGGCATGGTCCCCACACATTTTTAGAACACATACTCATTTTGTGCCTTGAGACGCGGTATCCCAAACAAAATAGTGTTATTCGCCTAAAATCAAACACTTTTCCCAAAAAAAAAAATTTGGGCTGGCTACGCTAGTGCAACATCGTCCGCAGTTTTTCTCTTACAAAACGTCCGAGGCTTTATCGTGCAAGTGCCGCGAAATCTTTCTCCATTCTTTTCCTTGTGCTTTGCGAATGAAATAACATGCTTTAAAGTTTTAACATTTAGAGGTGCGCCGAAGTTTGCAGAGTTCGCGGGGCGTAGTTTTCTGAGCATCGGAACTTCGAGCTCAAGAATTAAAGTTTTGTGAAGTGTTGCAAACTTCACGGTGGCAAAATTTCACGCGCACACCGAACCTCACTCATCAGGTATCGTGGCCTGGTTCGCGAGAATACTGAGCTTACGTTGGTACGAGTCTAATATTCTGCTTCTGGCCTCTTAGAATAACCAGCCTGTGTGAATCCCTTTGAAAAAGAGGACGTAGCTTAGGTGTTTTCACATCTTCTGAACGTTCGGCAGGTTAAGTTGAGGTTAGAACAGTGGTTTTCAACCTGGGGCTCGTTTGACATTTTTCTAGGGGTCGCGAGAGCTTCTGATAAAATATTCATTGTGATTTTCTACAGTGCAAGCACAACTGCATTTCGTATGCCTGACCGAAAATTTTCGGAAGGAGGTTGTTGGGTTAGATTGGGTTGCAAAATAGGTTGCTGCATGAAAAAGGTTGAAAACCACTGGGTTAGAAGAACGGTTCTTTCAGTAAAGAGTCATGAGCAATAGTAAAGCGCCAGTTATGCTTTTTTGTAGTAAGAGACGTGATGTATGCTTCAGAGTGCGCAAACTATTTCCTGGATAGGGTGATGTTATCGCTTGCTGATACAAATGTTATCTGTTATGTAAACTTGGGGCAAAAACATTATACACTGGTGAGCATCTATTAGGACTTGGGAGATTCGATGCAATCCCACGCCACGCAATTTTGCGAGTCAAAAAAAGTGGTGTTGGAGACGGGGGTGCAAGTGGCCCCCCAAATGTTTGATTGGTCGAAAATTCGGGCAAAATCCTTGAAAATCCGGGAAAAATCCCTGAAAATCTGGGGCAAAAATGGTACCCAAAGTTGTTTGATTTCAAAAATTGGCGCCCAAACTACGGATAAAAACACATGACCTTTTTTTGGAGGTCATACCAAATATGACGAATATACCAAAAACAAGTCTTCAAGATTTGGAGGTCATACCAAAAATGATCTTCAAGATCTTTTCTTTATTGGAGAAAATTTGTAGGCAAAAGTCGTACAAAATCTTTTGGGTCAATTTTGGGAAAATTCGGGCAAAAATCCTTCGCACCAAGCGCTAGACAGGGGGGCATTGCTCCCCCCCAATTCCGAACGTTGTACCAAAAATTTTCAGGATAATCAAGGTTTTGATGCGAAAGCCAAAGAAGTACTTCAGTGCAATTCAATGACACTGCTTACGGAACCTATTACATCAGCCTTTAGTCGAACCTGATCAAATCATTATGTTTTACCAATTGTCCATGATTAATCAAACGTTGAGTACACGAGGGTCGGAAATTGTTATCCAGGGCGGGCAATAGTGTTTTCATCAAGTGAAGCGAAGCATTTTTCTAGGGGGGGGGGGGCAAAAATGATGAAATTTTATTTTTTCCACTCGAAACTAAGAAAACAACCTTTTTGCTAAAAATGTGACAGCGAAGAGTTTTCTGAGAGGAGGAAAAATATTTCAAACTATGTCCAATACTTTTAAAATATGTTAAACATATTTGTCCAGGGGGGGGCGAAAAATTTTCTAGGGAGGCGCTTCAGTCATGAGCCAGTGTGCATGTAGCATTGTAAATGCTAGAGAATTCATGTCATGGCTGGCATTACCTGAGGTTTCAGCTCCGTGTGCAAGTTGGGGATAATGAAATGCAAACTTGTATCCAAGTGCTTGCAATCACTAACCGAAAGTAAAACAAGGAGTAACGCTTTTCGCAGGTGTTTCTGGCCCACCAGCTTGCTGTATGTCACCTGATGGTGATGTAAACTTCATTTCAATGCCATCGCACAAATTCTTCTCTG
>Ga0210059_1005708_pt1 | contig 19996 bp, 13 predicted proteins | sample Ectturendosymbi2_FD_188042 | JGI IMG/M metagenome (GOLD analysis project Ga0210059, IMG submission 188042) | Ecteinascidia turbinata endosymbiont from Florida, USA - Sample 2 (SPAdes) (version 2) | ecosystem: Host-associated > Tunicates > Ascidians > Unclassified | place: Key West, Florida... | reverse complement strand
CTCCAAGCCCCCCCAAATTGAAACATGAAACCCTATAAATCAGTTGAGGTTTTGTCAATTTTTAGAGTGTCAAGACCCCCCGCACAAACCCAAAGTCCCCCGCAGAAACGCAAAGGCCCCCTATTGAAAACTTTCTGGCGACCCTTCTGGGCAGGTGTTGAGAAGCGATTCGATTTTCGCATCGTCCAGTAGTGGCGCAGCCAGAATGAGGCCGAAGGTGCCATGGCCCTCCCCTAAACCAACGTGATAAAATTATTTTCTGGTGCTCTATATCAATTTCAACTGTCCGAATAACGAAACGAATTGTCCAATGTACGTCAGGTGACTGGCCCCTCCCGAACAAAATTCCTGACTGCGCCACTGTAGCCCAGGACCGTCAGGCCGTGCAATCCATGGGGTGGTTGAGGTTTGGAAAGCGAGGAATAACATGGTCAATGGCAGTGTTTTTTTAAGGATTTTCGAAAGGTGTCGTGGTGGAGCTTTAGGGTGTCAACACGATTTCCCTTCTATGTCTCATCCTTTTAAATGATTTTCATAAAAAATTAAGTTTCTGTTAAAATATGCCTATTTATTTGAACACGACATTTACTTTTGGCAAAAAAACTAACGACAATTTTATAAATAGAAATTTTCAGTGTCCATATTCATTCATTTTCGTACCCATTTTGCCTTTGGGGAAGGTCGCAGAGACAACAGTCCTAGGTGGACCCGAAATACCTCATTATCAACAGCAATATCAGAAAATTCCCCTCAGTCCACACCAAGACGGGACCAAACAAGGTCGGAGATATAATCATGCCACCGGGGCCTTCGACGAACACTCAGCTGCTTTCCCGTGGTTGTAGCCAACAAGACTTGCTTCACTAATCTTTCCGGGAGATTCTGGACATATGGCCGAACCAGCATAGCTGGGATCTTTCGATTCAGAGCAGTCTCATCGCCATGGGGGGATTTTGGGGACTTAGCCCCCCAAACAAAGCTACAAGCCCCCTTAAGTGAAATTATAAAGCACAATAAATCGGTGGAGTTTTTATCAAATTTCAGAATGTAAAGGCCCCCTGAACAAACGTAAAACCCCGTGTTGGAAACTTTCTGCGACCGTTCTGATTCGGAGAAGTGGCGTGACATTCCGGGCTTAACAGATTTTAAACCTGTGCACTTCGTTGTGAAGTGTCACACCCTGAACTCTTCGCAAAAATATCATCTCTGCCGCTTGTTCTTGGGAAAGTATTATTTCAATGGTTACTCAAGGTTTATGACCACAGATGAGGATCGAAACAAAGACCAATTTAAGAGATGGCAAAAAAACTTTAACATCACCTACCAAGTCTACCTTAAACCAACCAATTAAATGTCAAGCTTCAAATAACCTGTGACTTCAATCATAGGCTAAATTCAAACCACCTGAAACATCTGTAGAAAAAATGAGTGCTCGTAGGCCTAATACTAAAAAATGTCATTTGTGCTACCTGATAAGAAGCATGCATTTAGCCTTGCTTTAACAGGCTTTGCAGCGCAACAGCAATGATACAAAATTATTTTGTAAACTAAGAAGAAAATTTCCTACAAATTAAAAGATGTAGTGTGATCCCTGGTATAACAATTGCATGTCGTCTTATTTTCAGATGGAAATGTTCATCAAGGTGCAACGTTAGAAAGAAATGAGAAATTTGTCAAGCTTTTCAACTCACAGACATATAAAAAGAAATCCTTTGATAAAAATCTGAATGTTCTAAAGCAGATGTTGCCAACCTGGGGTTCATGTACCCCTGGAGGTACATTTGCCTATCCGAAGGGGTACATTTGAGGTTAGCAATAGAAGGTAAATATATATTTACATGTTGTTTATTTTCAAGTCTTTATACAAATATCACTTAATATAATTTTCAAAAGCCATTACATGTATATTGTTAAATATATCTGTGAAAGATCATGAGAAAATATTTTGTCATAAGGAGTTTTAGGGGTACATGTTCATCTGTCAAAATTCTGAAGGGGTATATCCTTATCTGTTGAAATGCTATAGGGGTACATGCTCATTTGTCGGAATGCTGAAGGGGTAGCCTACATGGTAAGAAAAAGGTTGGGAACCCCTGTTCTTAAGCATGTATTTATCAACTTCATTTTTACAAAACTTGAGTTTTTGTGTATGGCACATCTCCTTATGCACTAAACAGACATAGCAAGTAGCTACTTAATTAACAACTTGGATGCTTGAACCTGCACTCTCCTCTGTTAGCTCACCAGTACAAATTGCAACAACAAGAAATCTGTCGAGGAGACCTTTACTTTTTTCATCAGTTTTTATCCTTTCTTCGTTTTTCCTTCTTTGTGCTGCTCCACTTGGATACGTTCTGTTCAACTGTGGCATTTTCATAAAATGATCAATATACCAAATACTTCTCTAAAAATCATCTTTTGGTATAAAAAATTATCATTTGGTATAAAGAGTTAAAATTTGGTGTAAATATTTGCTCTTATATGATAGTTTTCTTTCAGAACTGTTTGGAAGAAATTTTTACCCACAGTGTTTTTAGGAATAGACGTTGGTTTGAAGCTTTTCTTTATTGCGCATTGGAAATGGTGGTGGGACCCCTTTGAAAGCATAGTACTGTTGCGATCGGAAAGCCCGAGCGGCAAGTTCACAAAGATTCACGTTGTGGCAGCAAACAACAATAGAGATCACAAGCCAAGATCACTCTATTATTGCTTGTTTGTGCCACATATGTATGAGTGTTGTTCTTCGTGCACATCCCGTTGGTGGTGAATCGCACATTCAACCACACGCCAATAGAGAGGCTACAATAACATTCCCTCCATTTTACAACGAACCACACTGATTGCACATTCTTTTCGTGAAGGCTGCACCTGGCATGACCTTGACATCCTGGTCACAGCACCATTTTGTTGCAATCGGAAAGCCCGAGCAGCAAGCGCACAAAGTTTCACACTGCGGCCTCAAGCAACAATAGAGACCACCAGGCGAAATCACTCTATTATTGCTTGTTCGCGCCACATATATATGGGTGTTGTTTATCGCGCACATCCCGTTCGTGGTGAATCGCACATTCAACGCTATGCCAATGGAGAGGTTGCAACAGTACTTACACATTACAGTTGCTTTTAGGGGTCCTTTTGAAAAGAAGGTAGGCTACTTACACATTAGAGTTGCTGTTGGGAGCCCTTTGAAAGCAGATTAGGCTACCTTCAAATTGCAGTTGCTATTGGGGCCCCTTTGAAAGCAAAGTACCTACATATTACAGTTTCTGTATGAGGACCCTTTCAAAGTAGAGTAGCATATGTGGCGGCCTGGAGATGGTGCCACACGTAAATAAATGGTCACCGCTAGATGGTACCCATAAGTAACGAATCACTGTGATAGTCACCACAAGTATATTATCGTAATCCACCTATCCCTATATAATGATAGTGCAACCTAGTAGTAGTAGAGTGAACTCAGTGAGAGAGGTCTATTGCTGCTGGTTGTTTTCCTGTTAGTTAATGCCCCGAATTGCCATCTCTCGCTTGTGCTTGCCTCAGTAGTTCAGGGCGATGCAGATACCTGCAACACATACTTCCTTGCGATCTGCTTTGTAGTACATTATGTGAGTGGATAATACGTTTTCACCAAAAACAAGGAAAATTTACACGCGTAACACCTCAAGGGAGGCTCGTAAAAAGGGGGTCCCGAGGCAAGTGCCACCACACACCACTGCAGATGGGTGTGGGAACGTCGGATTGGCCGTTGGTGTGAATCGCGAGCGTGGACGTTTGTAGACGTTAATGCAACGTCTGCGCACAACCACTCAGTCTCTGATTGGTCTGGAGACTGATCACCCAGTGACCATTCCAACCGCATGCTGGTTCATGGTTCATCTTTGGTAGCATTTCTGCTGCTGCGCCCTGAAAATGGCATATCGAGATCACGCTGAACACATCCAGCACGGGTAGTATTGGTTGCCCTCGAAAGGACAGATTTACTAAGCACTTCAAGAAATACCGCAACGGGGAGGGCCAGGTGAACGCATCTGACATCCTCTCCTAGTAAAAAGTAGTTATGACATGTAGTTAGCGAAACATTATTTTGCAGACCACCAAAACTTTGTACGCAGGTTCTTTTTGAAGAAGAGGTGATGATGTCTATCTTGTAGGCGAAATATATAGGCTTACTCTGTAAGATCTTTAGTGTCTGATTCGTTCCCGGGGAAGGATTCCTTTCGATCGACAGTGCACAACTTCGGAATTCGTTAATCGGTACGGTTGTTGTCACGGTCCATTGCATTTCATTTGTACTTCTGCTCATTGCTGTGCTTCCTGGAATCCTGGTTCAGCGACGCGTGCGTTGCAGTGCAGTGTTTGAAAGGCAATGGCATACTGCAAGCTCGGTGTCTGTTTATCCAGCAGGGTAATGTCATATTTTTAATCTTGTAGGTCAGAAGTTTTCATTCTAAAAGCTTTTCCTGTTGTTATTTTTTAGTGTGCTGTTGCTATTTTTCAAACTTCGTGAAAACAAGGTCTATAGTAGCCTAGTTGTGTCAATTGTTGCTTGGAAATGGAAGTGACTACGGATACGGATAGTCACTGGATACGCCTGTTCTGGCGCAATTCAAATTAAACGGTCACTTTGTCAGGCAAACGGTGTACTACTCGTAGCGTAACGATTATGCGTTACGGCTGTTAATCCAATGGTTTTCCGTTCGACTCTCACCTTGCCCACTTCCGTTTTGTATTTTTTCTTTACTTTTTTTCAGGCCTACTACGTACTAGGTGTTACGTTGAGGGGTTAGTGTTAGGTTAGGGTTGGGTTAAGACTACGGTTAAAGTTAGGTTTAAGGTTTATCTTTTACGTTTAGTTCCTTTCTACCAAGCCTACTGCACTCTCGTCGTGTGTTACTGTTACATCACAGGTACTAAACTCATGGAATTTCTTAATAGCGGTTGTGGCTTATGCAGGTCATTAGTGTTGTTTCATGATTCATGTTCTTTTAATTGCTGCAGTATCATCTCAATTTGCCTCACTGTCTGTGGCAGTCTGGAAATCACATCAGTTGACAACAAGAAATTGTGCGTTTGCAAGCATTTATTATTTTGTTTTTAGGTGTAACGTGCATGGCATAGCAACCAGGTGTGATAATGCAGATAATATGTTTGCTATTGAGCTGGAAAAATGTATAGTCCAAGAGTGTCGCATGTGGAGTTAACTGGTCCATGGTTGTAAGCTAGAAAAAGCATCAGAAATCCCACTGTCAAATGAACAAGGCTATAACAAAAATTGGGCTGTACTCTCCAGCACACCTCACAGAAAAGTGGTGACCCTGTTTTTGTCATCACCTTCACTGTTTAGAAATATTAACATTTCAACTAGACTTGCTAACCTGTTGCATACTTTGCATTTCCCAAGGCAATTCAAAGGATAAGCTATCAGAATGTCACAATTTTTCCCCATGCTTGAAAATTAAATGGAAACATTAGTTCTGCAAAAACCTGTAGCTTATCCTTTGAATTGGGAAATGTTAAGTTATGTAACGCGTTAGCAAATCTAGCTGAAACGATTTTGCAGGCAGAACCTGCAGCAGACATGGGTGTTGGTCTTGAAATATCAGTATTTTTGGTGCTTCTAGTAGTATCTTTTGCTGGCACTGTCATATGTGGCAACTGGTGGATGTTTTTTGTGTTTGTCTATGTTCGAATAATATCTAACACCTGTGATATGGACCATAAGTCAAAGTTAAACATACATAAATAAATAAAAATTACAGGCTTCATTTTGTAAAACAGTGTGAAATAACAGCAAGCATTTATATGAATTTCACAAACAATGCAGAAAACTATGATGATTTAGTAAGCCTGAGTAATTACAACAAATTTTGTAGCATTAAAGCATTGCAGGTCTCCTTAACTTGAGATTTCACCATAAATCAAGATGATAAATTAGAGCTCAGTTATCCATGATAAATACTTGTGCCCTTTAACAACATTTGAATTGCCTACCAAATTATTTTAATGTGTTCTGTGTGTTGATCTATCGACATGTTTATCATAGGCTTAGCTCATTTAAATAATCTGCAAAACTGTTTTAAGTTTGAATGCCCAATGCAGATATTTTCAAATCAAGCTTGTATGCTAGATCAAATCGTGCTGGTTATTTAAATTTTCAAAACAGATGCATTTCGTCACATATACCTAACTGATGATATAAGGTTTGCAAAGTTGTTTAAAACTTAGTTGTTTATCATTACAAACAACTTGCATCCTCAGGATTCGTAAATGTTTGTAAAAATTGTATTGAAGGTTTAAAAATTATTAGCTATGTAGTGTAGGAAGAAAATACTTGAAATATTTAGGATGACTTTTCAAAAAGAATCTCTGATGAAAATAATATAGTAGTCTATTAGCTGGCTATGTTAAGCTGTGATAGACACATATATACATAATGTCTAACATTTGCAATTGCTTCAGAGCTTTTGGAAATTTTGGTTTGTATATAAAGATGTTCTGTTAGAGCATTGTTTCTCAAACTTTTTTGTTCCATTGCCCTGTTTTCACTCTCGACACATCATTGTCGCCCCCAAGCCTAATAAAGCAAACACAAGGTAGTATTTTTTCAATCTGTTATGTTATAACAGCTGAACCAAGCAATTGTATTATGACACTAATGATATCTACATTCAGAGTTCTTGCAAAAATAATCCACACTGTAACCAGGCACACTGATGATCCAGAGTAAAAATGTAACAGATGAATTGCTGTAGCAATGACCTCCAATAATTATCATAGTAAATTAAAATTTACAGGAAACTAATAAGTTATAATAGTAGGTTACTGAAGTTAGCTCAATGATTGACTAGTGGTAGTGGTTGAGCATTTTTGCCCCCTTTGTTTTGTTCACATCCTTGCCCTCAGAATTGTCCCGAAAGGGGTGATGCCACCCACTTTGAGAACCACTGTATTAGAAGAATTAATTATATCAACTCTACCCTTTATGTCCCGAAATGGCCAAGATCGGGGCCGGCACTCTTTTGGCCATTACTCGCCAGCCGCTAGAGCTAGAGAGCTGTTCAAACCCTCTATGGATGCAACAAGTCTTGTAGTCAAAATCGAAAAAAAAATTTTTGTTTTGGGCTTGAGCTTTTCAGGGGGGAACATCACAAGTAGGAGCGTTTTTGCGTTATTTTGGTCATCTTTGCCTGGCCCTGGGTGCCGTCCCAATGGGCCATTGTTTGGACTCAAAATTTAGTTGAAAACTAGGTCAAAATCCGTGTCTATAGAACCCTTGATTGACTTTCTAGCATATCGGGAGCGAAAATTATGGCTCATAAACTAAAAATTGACCAAAATTTTGCTCCCTCAAAAGCCACTCTGAGGAACATTTCATCCCAGGCAATAACTCGCCGTCAGATTGAGCTAGAGAGCTGTTCAAACCCTCTAAAGACTCGTGAAGGTATGTAGTTTGCAATAAAAAAAAACGTTTCAGTTTAGGATGTCTGTTTTTTTTTAATGCATATATGATGATAGGATGTTTATGCTATTTTTTACTGATGTCAGCAGTTTTGCCCGTCCTCCCTTTAAGACCTGCAGGAGCCATTTAAATGAGATAAATTTTTTTTGAGTTGAGTTGTTTTTTGGTTACATTTCAGGACTTTGAAGGGTCCGAATGGGTTTTTAGCATTCCTGGTTCCAACATTAGGGCCAAAAAACATTAAAATTAATTAGGGAAATCCCCCAAAAGTATTGAGAAAAGCCCCTTACCCATTAGCTGTTTTTTGGCCTAACTCTTGAACCAGTAACGCTAGAAACTCAATCAAGGGCTCTAAAAATGCGTATTCTCGCCTAGAATCCAAAATTACTGCGAGCCAAAATATTTGCGCGTGGGATCGGATAATGATGTTATATAATTAACCAAAAAACATACGCCCATCATGATCCCCTTGGCCCAAAACCCCCCATCCAAATTTAAAAAAAATTTTTGTATTCTAAACTACATGACGCCATGAGTCATTACAGGGTTTGAATAGCTCTCTAGCTCAATCTGCTGCTGAGTTATGGCTGACCAAAGTTTGCCCTAAAAGGGCAAATTACGCCTTTTCTGAAAAGTTTGGGATTAGGCCAAAAACTGGGTTTTTGGCCCATAATTTTGGCCACAGATATGCTGGCAAGTCAATCAAGGGCTCTATAGACACGGATTTTGACCTTATTTTCAATAAAACTTTGAGTGAAAAGAATGGGTCAATAGGTTGGGGCCCAGGGCCAGCCAAAGGTGGCCAAAATTTCCAAAACACCTCCACTTGTGGCAGTCCCCCCAGTGAACCCCCCACCGAAAACAAAAAACGTTTTTGTTCGATTTCAACCAGAAGACTTGCTGAATCCGTAGAGGGTTTGAACAACTCTCTAACTCTAGCAGCTGGTGAGTTATGGCCAAAAAAGTGCCAGCCACTAGCGGGACGCAAAGGGTTAAATGAAGATACACTATATATCAAGCAAATAGAAATAATCTGAGAATCTGTGAAAACTGCAGTGTGTACTGAAATAAATTTAGTATGTGGCAAACTTTACATGAATTCCCTTTAAAAATGTAATAAGCCAACATATTTAAGCTTTCATGAAGAAATGCATGTGATCAACTGCACATGCTTCAAGCCTTAGTATTTGTAGTTATATATTTAATATCTTGATGTCATTATTTTTCAGGAGCACTACTAATATCAAAAATATAATTTTCAACTTTTTATCTCCTGCGGCTATTTTCCAACAAACTCTACAAAAAAGCATTCACAATATTCTGCATGTAACATATATAACATAAGCTATGCAATCATGCTGTGGCTGATAAAACATGTAGAGATGCAAGTGGTTTTGGAATAGTATGTCAGCATAAGCCAAATATGAATAAGAACAAACAAAAAAGATCAGCCATTGCAAAAATTTATTTTGCTGATTGGCAATTCTTCCACTTGATGTTTTTAAAATATGCAAGTTTACAGTAATTTTGTGATTCATATACATAATATTCCAAAAAATATAGCCACAGACATTGAATACATTATTTTATTCAACATTTCATCTTAGTCATAAGCCATCATCAGGAATAAAAGTAAAATGCAAATTTGTCATTGGTTTGCTGTTAGTTTAAACAGCAGCAAACTGTAGGTTTTTTTCTTTTTTGGTGGTCCCATGTAGTGATGTAGTTTTACTTTATAACCTTTTGTTGATCTGTGTCCATGAAATCTGCACAATTGTACTTTTCCTATCACCAGTTTGGAAGCAATGCTAAAAAAGAGTATGATTTTTTAGTTATGCTGTTAAACTGCCTTTGTTTGTCAAAGGTATTCAGAAAATGCACCCTGTTTAGTTTATCATCATTTAAGAATTTCAATGAAGTTGTAATGCACATCATGTGTAATTTTATATTTTAGTGGCAATCTTTAGATTCTGTGGAATTATTTTAAACTCAAATATATTGCTAAACTTGTCATTGTTTTTTTCTTTGCAGATGGCAGTGAATCTATCATTTTGCCTACAACAAATTTTAAGCTCTTTTATTTTATTGAAGTGATGTTTGGTGCTGTTTTCATATTTTGTGAAACTACTTGTAACCTGTTTTTTTTCACTGAGACATTTCAGCCATTTTTTTCACTGAGACATTTCAGTCATTTTTTTGCTGAGATATTTTGGTTATTTGTCCCATTGTAATATTGTAACTTGCTGTAACAGTGTTCATTCGTCTATATTTTCAGACATGTGACCAAATTGACTTAATTTTTTTTGTCACAAAAAAATTCAGTCTATGACTGAAACAAATCTAGCTTTCAACCTTTTGCTGTTTAAATCTATTTAAGCAAGTTGATTACATTAGCAGTCTGGGCACAAAAGTTACTTTCAAAAATACTACAGAGAAAATGAAAGCATTTGTTTTCAAACTTTTATGTTTGAGGTACTTGCTGAAGGAAAATAAAGAAATACTGTGCAGGCATGGCCTGAAAATATTTTTTCACTGCGAAGCACATTCCCATGTAAAATGCCTTCAAAAAATAAATGAATAGTCAAAGGAAATTTTCCAAAGCATCCTTCATATTCAAAAGGTTTAGTCAGTGTGCATGAGAAAATTGCATGTGTGCAAATAGGTAGCTCATAGAAAACTTTTAATTAATTATCAAAGACCATGGCATCTTGCTTTTACAGTATGAGAAAATATCCACTTGAAAGTTTTGTTAGATTTTACTGTAACATACGTATTGTTGGAACTGTGGTTCTGAATCTTTCCAACCTTGGGAACCCTTATTCATAAAGATATTGGCTTGGGGACCCCTCATCAGTATTATGCCATTAGTCAAAGTATTGGTCGTTGTGTGTGCATCTGAGGTTATAAGAAACAGTTTGGCACTCCTTCCGGTAACCCTATATTTTTCATTCGGACTCCATTTAGGAAACACTCTGTTTGACAGACACAGACTGTGTTTCTCACATAAAAAAGCAATATAATGTTTTTTTCTTGCATGTAACAAGACCTGTATTAGTAAAACAAAAATAGTTGATTTGTCAAATAAAGAAGTATTGTGCTTGAATGAAAGGACTTGTTTACAGATATGAGTAGTTTCAAAGAAATCATAAATCTGCTAATGCTACGCATTTGCTTTTTTTTATCAGACTGCAGGGCTTGTGAAGTACCATGTAAAGGCAATCCTTTGACGTAATCCTTTGAAGCTGCAGCTGAGTTTTGCAAGATGAGGAGATACCAAGAGCTGCTTCTGTTAACTGCGGTCTTCGTTTGGTGTGGCACTGTGATTTATTTTTATAGAAGCCAAGATTCAATGTAAGAGTGTACAGTAACATATAATACCTTGTGCTTGTCGACAGCGCACAGATGCAATTAGTTCTGTGACATGTTTTACCTGGTTTTCGTTGATACAATTGCGTTTACGTTTTGATTTTGACACATCTTTCGTATTTTGTAACTGTAGTAAACTGTTGTTTGTTTAGGTCTGTAAGAAGCGAAAGCCAACTTGAACTGGACAAAGTCTCAATAGCCATAGACCAACTTCAAAAGCAAAACTCTCAGTTGCTGCATATTGTTGACATGATCGAGTAAGCCGCAATGCAGTAGATTGAGTCTTGGTGCCTTGAGTTCTTATTCGCACGTAATTGGTTTGAAGCAAAAAGTGGTTTTGGTTGTGACTTAATTTCATTCAGCAAACGATTTAGTCGGTCGGTCTAGAACTGGTTGTATGCATCTTTAACTGCGCTTGGAACGAACGTTGTATAAAATGAAGAGTGTTTACTACAAGCGTTTCGTGTTTTGTGCAAATTTACCACTGTTAAAGTTTGTTTTCCTTGAAAACTAATATTTTTTGTAAATGTAAATTTCCAGCTTGGTCAAAATACGCGATGATAATACGACCGAGAAAGACTTGCGGGAAACAATGAGGAAGCTGAAGAAGCAACTTGAAAAATGCCGATCCAGCCGTTCATCGCGCACAGCAAGCGTCGGTGGTAATTGAACGAACTAACCATTTGAGAATAAACGTACCGTACTCGTGAGAAAGAGGTTTTGAAACAAATATTTTTGCTTTTTGGCAGGGTGCTAAAAAGTGCATTAAGCACGAAATCTATTATTCATGGCATGCTTTAAAATATTAATGCTCAACTTCTTAAAGGCAATAAATTATGTTAAGAAAAACGAATTTCGTTTTCTTATCTATTTTGACCCTGGGCGGTGTTGCCAACCTTAATAAGTTAGGTATATTGTGCCTAAAAAACTAGCTAGAATTAAACTTTTTTTTGCAGATCTTTAATCATTATTTTTCGATCATAAGTGATTATGCCACCACCATAGAATAAAATTGTTATTTTTCAGAAATACTCCCCTGAGACTTTTATATATTCAGGGTTTTTTTTAAGGAAAATGTTAGGTACTCGGTATGGACCTGTAGGGGCCCGATTTCTCTGATTCTAGAGACCCGATTTTATCTGATTCTAGGGACTCGATGATAAGTGTATCTTATTCTAGGGACGTGAATCGGGTCCCTAAAACGCTCTAAAAACCCTGATATATGTACCATTTTCTGAATAATTGATCTAAGATCAATAGTTCAGCAGTTAGCTTTGCGGCTGCATTGGCTCAGACGGCATTAAAAATATTTTTCTGGACAGTTTGACATTTGCAGTGAATCGTTTTTTTTTATTTATGGTCGTTCATGTAGTGTTCCGCTTTTCGTGTGTGTATTGTTGCTTTTCGAGCAGTTAGGTGAATTCGACTAACACACTCTTAGGTAAAGGTTTTCCGTATTTTGCAACAAAACTACGTCCCATCCTCGCTTCGAAAGTCAAGCGTAAACGAAGTTTGTTTTCGTTTCTGTTCTATGTCAAAGTTGGTTACATATGTTCCAGTAAATGCGATCCCGTTCCAGTCGTTCACCCTTAACTTTGCTGCGGGTTGATCCGCGATGCTGTTCTTTTGATGCAACTGCCCCCAATCATGCTGGGATTATTTTTATTACAAACCAGACAAAATATCTTCAAATTTATTCTTCTAAACTTGTTTGAGCTTTGAGGGTTTTCAATTTTGTTGTCTAAATTCATTTGCATTTGTGCTTCTCTAGGGCGGAAACATGCGGAAATTTGACATAAAATATTATCTCCGCTCTCACTAAGACCTGAAATATCTCTCAGATATGTTTTTTACGATCCGACTGACTTAATGGTGTTGCTGAGCGCATATCTTGCGATGGTTTTAACTCATATTTTTTCACTTTAAATAGAAATTGTACGACGCATGGAAAATAACGTCGCGTCAATGAGCGGTGGGTAAAAGCGTATAGAACAGCTTGCAAAGCCAGTCGTTGACTCCCTGCGCTGCGCTTTCTTCAGGTAACGTTGAAGCCCCGAGTAAGGAACATGAAGTTTTGATGAAAAAAATAGAAAACGGAGTGGTTGAGCTTGGGTACTCCATCGAAACAGAACTGGAGTTGCTGAAAAAACAAGCGGAAGGAGAGACGGAGACGTCGTTGAGCCGTTTGAGCACACAACAGAGGTGACAGCTGATCTATATATGAAGCGCTTTTAGCCGGCTTGTCTCTTGACAGCACGGATTCCTTAATTGTATTTTTCCTTCTTGAAAGCTTTCCGCATGACTGCCATGAATGAAACGTCAGCCTTTCTCAAAACAGCGTGATTTTTTAGCTCTGTGCCAAACCGTTTTTTGAAGTTACTTGATTTTTGTAGTATTGAAGCTGACTGCTGAAACATCAGCAAGAAAGTGTGTTTGTATATCAAACGTTAATCAATTGCAGGAGTTGGAAATACCTCGTTCAGCATTCAAGCAATGTGACCAAAACAGAACGAACTGAGCCAATTTATCCAAAATTGCTAGTCTTGGGGAGTTTTGTGTTTTTCATTGATTCCTTTTATTTTTTTTAATTTTTGCTCCCAAAGTCAGGAGTGATCCGTACACGAAGTAAATCTTTGTCTGTTTTCATCAAGCCGCAATAGAAGAGAAATTATGACTCTTCTCCTTTTCGCGATTAGCGCACCGCGCATTCTGACGATGTTGATATTAAGTCACCTCACCCGATTGAACTTACCACTAATCACGCGAAGCAATTTTCTATTTTTTGCTAACACCCTAACATCAAATCACTTTCATCAAGCGCCAATCCGGGGCTTCCCCCTGAACAAGCAAGACGCACGGCAAACACAAGCTTCACTGCGCGAGTTTGTTCACAGCTTTGCAAATCTTTCGCTTGTGTCCATTTCCAGATCGATACTGATTGATATCGAAGATCTTAATAAACTCACGTCAGCGTGGAAAGAACAAGAGGCGAAGGATTTGCAGGACATCGTCAAGCGCCGAATCGACTACATCCAGGTTGGTTGCGCATGCAGCGGCACCGAGGCCAACCTCGTTAATCGTTAATAAGTTCTGCTGAAACAGCTGCACATGCCACACGACAAAATCGCCGCAGGCGCATGCGCTGTGCGGTGCGCAACAGCAGGAAGTGAAGGTAACGTGGCGTCCGTACAACTTATTTTCCGAAAAAAGGCAATCTGAAATAACGTCGGGACATATGTGACTTATTAAGATACCCCTGTCTCGAGCTCTAGCAGACTGCAATAAATGTGGCTTGCACAGGGATGTAGTGCTGGCAAAAAAAGGTGTGGGAACGCATCCAAAAAGTAGCCATTTTAAAACACCTTCCAACTATTTTTAAAGGAAAACGTGAAAAAGGTGCGGGAACGCCGTTCCCACACGTTCCTGCCACACTACACTCCTGTGCTTGCAGCGGTGATAGTTTGCTGCCTTGCGCGGGTGAACTTTTCGTCTCACCTGGACTGTTCCATGCGATTTTTGTTTCACACAGAACCCCAAAGACTGCCCCCGTGCCCGACAGCTTGTGTGCAAACTGAACAAGGGCTGCGGCTTCGGTTGCCAAGTTCATCACCTGGTCTACTGCGCCCTGATCGCGTTCGGAACCAATCGGACGTTGGTCGTCGAGTCGCAGAACTGGAGATACAACGCCAATGGCTGGGAGGCGGTGTTTCAGCCTGTGAGCCAGACGTGCACCAAGGCATCCGCGTCTGCTGTACAGTGGAAAGGTAGGTAGGTCAGCGGGGAAGGGCCTTCGCTCGTTGTTTGCACTGCGCGACTCTTGGATGAAGTGTTTGTTAGTGAAAGACTTGTATGGGCGCTGCACTGTCTGTCCGTGACGAAAAAAGCTGAAGGTGCGTCATAACAGCGATGATTCGGCTTCGAGCGTCTCGACTGTACAATCTAGGCCTTGTTGGTTTAATGCGAACACCTCAGCGCGGTCCTGCGTAACCCAGAAAGCTCCAGGGGCCAACTGATCAACGTTTGCCGCGGTCCGCAAAAGTCTATTTCGTTGCAGTTTGGAAGAAAATGGAACGACGATTAAATTTGAAGTCAGGCTTTTGCAACGTTTTGTGCAATTGAGAAATCTCCCGCTTTCTGCAAGAAAAGCTCCCTCGGCCCGTTTGCTGTCCAGGCCTGCCCCGGCACATAATTTCGTGCCCTTACCTCTTTCAAGCACTGAAACCTTTCGTGGTGCGGATTATGTGTGAATGGCGGCAGACCCTACCCACAGATTTAAATCTCTCTCTAATCCCAGGTCAACCCGTGTCTGCGCTTAGTAGAGTCCACAAAAATGTTGGTAAGTCCCCCGCCACCAGCCAAAGAGTGCCGTTTTTTGTTATATATTAATATAAGTCTCTTGGAAAAAGATTTTATGATTGGGGACGCGCAGTGTTAACGCGAAATCGATCTCCTGTTCACTTGTTTTTCACCTTTGTGGAGACCAGTTACTTGAGATGAGTATAAAAGAAAGTTATAGTGTGAAACCAGTCATCAAATTTTCCACCTTTTACACTGACTTTAGTCCGCGCAGGCTTATGCCTCAGGATGAAGTTTGTGCGTGACGTGGAAGATCTGACGTCAGGACGAGGTTTGTGCGTGACGTGGAAGGTTTGACGTCAAGATGAGGTTTGTGCATGACGTATAAGGTTTGAAGTCAGACTGAGGTTTGTGCGTGACGTGGGAGGTGGTGAGCCACTAATCTAACTCGGTCAAAATCTGGAGAATTTTGTGAAAAGGTAAAAAGCATCGGTGAGAAAGGACTTTTCAAGTTGTCGGCAATGCACGTCGGTCAAGCCGGGAATTCCCTCATTCTGGTGCTTTGACACCAAGATTCATGCGCTCGTTCAAAAGGCCAGCGCTTGGCGAAAATTACGGATCGTGCAAAGCTTGCAAGTGTTCGCTAACGCCACCAAGCAGTGTGGGTGCAACGTATATCAAGAAATGGAACTGCTGGCCAGCCATCGCGCGTCTCACGACGCTACGTGTTATAACTGCTGAGCACGCACTCGTCAAAGCTCGGCAAACATTCTTTCGCTTGTCAACAAACCGACTGCTCCACTGACAACGGACCAAAAATCCGGACTGCGCTTGCAGTCGTCGACCCCCCCACAACACTACACGTGTCTCGTTCTTCGCCAAACGTTGCAATGACGTTGGAACAGCGCGCGAGATAGCGCTGCGCAACGGCTGCGAACAAAACGAGCGGGACAAAGGTTGCAAATCACATAACGTGATTGATCGGTGCTCGACGAGGCGCGCGGCGGCGCATTTGCTCGGTCCAGTGCTGGGTGTTAATTGACATTGCATGTCACATGGATGGGATAGATCCGAGAGACACGCGACTGTTATCGATCGATGGTGGTACCGACCGTCTTTGGTAGAGTCTTGACAAGAAAGCGTGGCTTTTGTTGGTTTGTAGATTTTTGTGTGGAGGTGCTAGATGACATGCCTGTCAATCGCAGGCAAAGTGAAGCAGAAATCTTATTTCCTGGTGAAGTTACCCCTGTTTCACACTGTGGCTGGCTCTCCGGGCAGTTGAAATCAACAGTGTGTTTGAGCGCTGACCGATAGTAATGTAACAAACGTGCTTATAAGAATCACCCGTTTGCAACATTTTAAAAGTGTCGCCCGTTTATTTATAGAGTGCAAGGTTATTTTTTGCAAACTTGGCTTCTGTTCTCGTGGAGGATCTCTGTTGAAGCTAAACATATATGCTATTTTAGTTTTCTTGTTGTTTCCACTTATTCCTGCCATTACAACACCCACCTTTAGGATATGATAGATTGAGAGTCGAATGTGATGCGAATCAATTCAGTTAAGGGGGGGCTGCAACAGGCACCGTCATTGCTGTGGTTCACCTTCGGCGGGTTGTGCTCGTAATTGGACGTTGGGGTTTGTTTCCTTCACGAAATCGTCCGTTGAAAGCTGAAGAGCGCAGCGCAGCGTTCGTGTCTGTCTGGCGTCTTTCAAAAGCTGTTCGAAAGCTCGCGCAAAAGCATGATTACATTAACGTCGTCTCCGGAGACACCAGCCTATCGGCTTAAGTGCCTTCCGCAATCGATTTTTCTTGCTAGATAAGATGTCAGCCCTGTCCTTAGGTGCTTTGCAGCTGGAGATTACTTTTTTCTTTACCGGCGGCACATTAGCTTCCTTGTCGCTTTTTGCCGAAAGCAATGGCGTCCCAGCCAGCATGCCGGAAAACTCGCTGAACTTGCAATCGATGGCAAGCTCACCACAGCCTAGCTTTGATAGTTTTTCTCGCATTTTGTCCGTTTTCTGTGCCATGTTAATGGGAATGTGGTAGAACAGGAAAAACGCTTAAAACAATTTTCTTTACTTTTACTTAATACTTTTTTTGCCAAAGCAAACAATTTTCTAGCCTTCTAGCTGGAACATTCGTGAAATTTTGTGGCGTTTTTGTTCGTTGTTGGCCGCTTGCGTGCTGAGCAACGGTGGAAGGATCTTTATCACCACTAAAACAACTTTTTCCTCAAGCAGGCGCCAGTATCGTTATTTATTTTGACTCACTGCAAGTAGCAATGTCTTCATCCGCACTAATCAACGGCAACTGTTCGAAGTTACTTCCGCGTTGGTCGAATAAATCGTAGATTCTATTTGAACAAGATTTCAGGACTGAGGATGCATAGTGTTACGTGAAATCTATCTCCTATTACAAAAAAAACTTTGCTGATGAATTTAAACCCGTCGCCTCTATGGAAAATAGTTACTTGAATACAGATAAGTGATTGTGCAAGCTTGAATCATCACCAACTGCAGAAAGCAAAACCGAGTCGAATGACTCCTCGGAAGCTAGCAGCAAACGCAGAGCTTTTAATTGTCGTGAATCCTAGCCTTCTAGATCTAAGTCCGCCTGCAGTGATTGGAGATTCGCGCACAATGGCAACTTAGCATATCGTTCGTTTATCACAGAACAATTGCCACTTTTTTTCAGCACTGCAGTTATGCGTTTATTCTTGGGAAATAAATGTTGACGGCATGACATGACACACGCAAAAGCCACATATATCATTTGACTCAGTCGCTTTCGCTTTTATCCTTCATCAACTTTGTTTCCGTCTTTTTCACCATCATCCGGGGCCGAAATATTCGCAAAGGACGGTTTGCTTCCGGAAACAACTTTGATACGTCACCCGCCAACACATATAGTGCTAGTTCTAGAGACCCAAACGCTGCTTGAACCCGCCGTCACTTTTATCTTCATACAAGCGGCCAAACTCTGCTTTTCTTCAACGCCTAACTGTCAAGGACTGCGTTTCCTTCACACTAATGGATCAAATCTGTCGATAAGCTGAACTTTCGTGGATTTTATGCGCGCCGCCATTGTTTTGTAAAACGTTGTTGCTGTGCCGCATGGCTTCATAGGACGCCCGCCCCTTGTTGGGAAATTAGGTTTGTGACTGCGTGATTGAAAAGCAAAGCGCCTACGTGTTGATTCATGTTGAAGCCTGGTTCGTGTACGAACTTGTGTTAACAGCAGTTTACACCAGGCAACAGTTGATCTGCGGTCTTGTATCTATGATCGTGTTGCACACAGCACCCTTCACAGATCCACAGGTCGTGCCTCGCGACGAGATTTTGTTCTTAAAACAGATCGCGACATCCTGTGCGTGACAGCTTCAATCACTGACTTCGTTTGCGAATTGCTTGTCCACGGCATCCGTCCGGCCCATTTGCAAGTATAACAAGATCTTTTCTTTGCTCTCGTATGCAATTATCACGTGATCTCTAGGCTTTATTCGATCATAGACTGAATTGTTTTTGAAATTACCGAAAAAAATTAAGTCAATTCGGTCATAATGTCCGAAAATATAAACTAGTTAATACTGTTTCCGCGAGTTTTGATATTATTACGGGACAAATGACCGAAATGTTTCAGCGAAAGAAAAAACCAGCCTGATCTACTTTCGGAAAAACTAGATCTCGTCAGACTTACTTCGCTGTGTCGAGAAATTAATCTTCGATTCCCTTCAACCAGGACGACGCTTGTCAGATTTGCTTGTACTGTGTTGTCCATCTTGAAAGAGTTACAAACTTACAGCCAAGGTTTGAAGACGTGTAGACATTGTCTTGAAATCAAAACAAAGGGATTTGCACCTGTGAACAGATTGTTTGTGTAAAGAAGAGGGATTGCTTTTCCCATAGCCGTAATTGCTAAACGAGAGCTCAAGGCATCAGATTTATTGCTCCAGAGGTGTTCATAGCGACCTATGGTAGGAGGTTTCCACAATATTGCCTAATACGGTTAGGTGCAGGTGAGAAGCGGCTTGTACGTTACGAAGGTATGTCAGTCAAGTGCAGCGATTCACGGTGAATGTGAGATATTTTATGAACGAATGTTTGCTCAAAGCGCAGGGTCTGTGTATTTGCTCAAACGTCTGCCAGGTCTGCAGTGTGGCGAACTGTGTGGAGCGCTACGAGGTCTGGTGCAATTAAACTGCGGAATTTTGCATAGTGCTTTGAGCTTTTGCAAAGCGAACCAGAAACCTTGCTATGCAGATGCATTTTTTTACCGGTCATGATTTCTACGCGTGGTTAACCTTGTGCAATCCAAATACACCAGTAGTGTTAGACCTAAGAAAATTTCACACTGAGCAAATGTTTGTTTTAGTGAGCATGCAATTGCGCGTGGAGCACAACCGGGCGCACGCACATACATGCATTGAAGCGTTTCAAGCGTTACAAGGGCTATGCAACATATATACAATATTAAATTAGGATTGTTGCAAGTGCGCGAGAATGAGATTTCACTGCGCAAATAGTCTTGTGGTACTGCGCAGTTGTGCACCTTAGAAGGAATATAGTTCAATAGCTGCGAGGTCGAATCTCATCAATGAATATTTTCATGTGACCGCGTTTTTTCGAGAAAATTCGATAACAATCAGCAGGGGGCTTATAGTGTTCGCAAACTCCTTGCTACATGTTCAAGCGTTTGAATAATAATAATACATATAAATAAGTGCTGCTAGGCCCACTCCGTGAGTCATTCCGGGTCACTTGCATTGGCGTCTGCTGCATGCTGAGCTGAACAATCTCGTTCTTCTGTCAGGCGAAGAAGGAAACAAGCACGACCAGGTGGTCGTTCTTCCCATCGTCGACGGCTTGCCGCACCGA
>Ga0210059_1005707_pt1 | contig 20003 bp, 7 predicted proteins | sample Ectturendosymbi2_FD_188042 | JGI IMG/M metagenome (GOLD analysis project Ga0210059, IMG submission 188042) | Ecteinascidia turbinata endosymbiont from Florida, USA - Sample 2 (SPAdes) (version 2) | ecosystem: Host-associated > Tunicates > Ascidians > Unclassified | place: Key West, Florida... | reverse complement strand
ACATGAATGTGAACAACTTCAGGATACCAACTACCAAGCCTTTTTTCAAATGGGGAAAGTGTGAAACTTTCAAAGGAGTAAACTGTGTAGTTTATTGATGGTGAATGCAGAGAAAAGGGGCGCGAAAACAAACTGGGGGCGATTCCAACTTGCTATTGCCTAACTTTAGCCATGTCTTCCCAACTTTCAGTGCTTTCAAAGTTGTGTATCATGAACACCCTTTTGTATTTTCTCCTGCTATTTCAGTTTTGCCGTAGTCTGAGGAACATATCCTTGGATGACTGTATCTTAGGCAAATCAAACGTGATTATCACGGTTGGCTGATTACGATGACGTCATCAGAGGGCCCCTTTTTAGTTTTGCCTCGGGCCCCCCCAACCCTAAACCCACCACTGTAAACAGTACACTGTAATGTAAAGTTGTCTTTATATTATCAACCACCTTGAAGTTGCTGATGAGTTTATCACTTCAAAAAACACAAATTTAACCCGATTTTTCATAATAACGTAGACACCCAGGTCGACTATAAAAACGGATCTGGGTGACAAAACCTTCAGTGGGAGCCCTGGTCACCTGGTCACATGCGGCAAGACCAGTGTTGCCACTGGAGTCAGTCTCGTTAACATCAGGTTGTCACCCTCTTCAACACCAGATAACATCAGATTTTCACGTTGCATTTTCATATAAGCTAAATGCCCAATGCCCAACAAAACACAAATGAACCTCGTTGAATCGAAAATAGAGCGAGATATTGTCATTAAATGGAGAAGTCAGTGATGCGTAACGTAAAATGGTAATCGAATTCCCAAGGCATCGCAGTGAGCTTCTTCAATTTGGAAAGAAAACTAAACACACATGAGGGTGAAATATGATGAAAGAAACTTAAAAATTATGAATCCAACTGCTTTTCATCCTAAAATGAGAGGAAAAAAAGGAAAACAAAAACAACATCACAGTCAACATCAGATTTGTGCCCAAAACATCAGACATCAGAAATTTCTCTCAAAACATCAGATCTGATATTAAAACATCAGAAGTGGCAACACTGGGCAAGACGCTTACTACAGTGACTTGAAGTGAACGTTTGAAGATTTATTGCCGTGGTATTGTTACGCAATAAAGAACAAGAGTACAACAATCCGCTAGCAAGTTTCTCAAGCTGCCTCTGCTGGCAAAGGAGCGAACTGCGCACTTGCGCTAAGCGTGTCGAGGCCTCGCGGTCAAGACTTAGCCCCAGGTCCGTAACCAGGGGGGCGCAGGGTGGGAGAAACCCCCTAAACTTTGTTTCGCCCCCTTGGAAAAATGTGTTGGACATAGTATTAAAATATCGGACATAGTTTAAACAATTTGGGCCCCTTTCAGAGAACTCTTCGCCCCACCTGGTGTCCCAAGCTGGTTACGGGCCTGCTTTGCCCTGATGGGCCTCTCGTTCATTTATCCGGCCCTGCCTACATGCCAAGTTGTATACGTCCAGAATTCAAACTTCCGCTTGATCAGCGTATTTTGTGTAGTGATCGTTGTAAAAAAATGTAGGCTACTATGTCTACACAAAGGACAGTTCACTCCAATATGAAAGGTGGTGCACGCGATCTCTTTCCTCTACTTTACAGTTGATTCACCTAATAACTATTTACTTACAAATAATGAAATGCGGAATCAACTGGTATGTATACTACACTCAGACTATCCTAGAGTTGTCCAAAAAATAATAACGTTACAAAAAGCAATGCCAAGATCTTGTTCATTCGAGCAAAAACTACGAATTCGTCAATAAGAACAGATTGCAGGTAACATTTACGCGAACACGTAATATCGTGTGACACACACTGTAGGCCTAAACGAACCTCGTGTTTTGCGTATAATCCGTTGCAAAAAAATAAAACGGTCGCTGGAGAGTAGCAAATAGATCAATTTCCTGCCATTAAGGCGGACGTTTCTCGCACCCCCAGGTATGATGTCTCGCACTCCTGGCTTGGAATCAATGCCACAGAGCCATTATCACGGGCACTAGCAATGAAAATTTACGTTTGCGGCTCCCCGTGACCATTAAGGGGGGTTGTTGCTAAGAAAAAATGAAAGTCGAGCAAACTTCACTGAAAATTGGGCTGAAATTGTTAAGACATTACCCAGTATTTTATAGTTTTATGCTATGAGTTTGTTTGGGTTGCTTCATGACATCTACGTTTGAAACAAAATTTTCTGCAAAAAAAACTTGGCCTACCATCAAACTGGTCTGTGAAACGATAGTTCGTTTCGCGAAAATACGAGATTTGTCACGGTCAAAAAATCATACTCTAGCTAGATTTCAAGGTATTTGAAACAACCTTGACCTAAAAACCACAGGCTCCGCAACTACGGTGAGGGTTAAGCCCGTGATTGTGTGAAGAAACCACAAGCGGAGCACTTGCTCCATCATGGTGCTCCACGTTGGTTTCAGTCGTACTGGGAGACGCAATACAAATAGAACAGCCAAGAACTTTAGTTATCATGTTCTTCAGATTCTCTAACCTAAAATATGTGGCTGAGGAAAGAGTGGTTGCTAAATTCAGCAACACGTGTAGCTTTGAGTGTATTCCTTCGTGGTTGTAAAATGTTGTTTTTGCACCGCTTCGTCCTTTTTTATTTACAGGTATATCTGCGGGGTAGAGACAAGGAAGAAGGATCTGTCATAATTTTTTCGTTAAAAAAACTGGGTGTTCTCCTTGCTCGCTTTTCTCTCCCGATATAGATGTGCCTTCCCTTCTGCAAGGGGGTACAACTTCAAAGTTTTGCCTAATGCGGAAAACAGTCTTGACACAACCACAGCAGGAAGCGACATTGGACAAAGTTTATGACATTCAGCAATAGTGAGTTTTCGTGAAATCAATACCTATGGCAATATTTTAATCATTTTTTGATAAAAACGGTGCTGTTGGTGAGAATGATGGTTGCTACCTCGGGCGTTTTAATAGATCACGATATTATACCCAAACTTGCACATCACAATACTGTACCTCGGTTGTTAATTGGTTTTCAAACAAGAGTCTTTATTTAAAATCGGGAAAAGTTCTGGTGTCAAGTGTCACGTCATAACCTCTGACCTCGCGTTCATCGTTCATGATAATGAGCATCTGCAGTTGAACTTCAACACTGTTTTGCAAGCGCACATACACGAAAAAAACAATATATGTGTGAGGCTGTAGCTGTATGTTTGGAACTTCGAGCTGCTTTGTCTCTCTTCGACCCAACAACATATTGTCCGTAAATACGGCGACGTCCGTGGCCAGGTCGCAATGCCGGATGAACAATAGCAGCAAATGTAGCAACTGCTAGGGGCCCTGCGTTTTTTGGGCCCCTGCGGCCTTTGTGCTAAATCTGTTTTTTATCATATGCAAGGGTGGATATCAGAATTTAGGCAAACTCTCAGAAAAGAGGACCTATATTTTACACATGTGTATAAAAACTTTTTTCACTGAAAGCAAGTTGAATTTTCATTTTGTCTGGGAATTTGCTTCTGCGTGAAAGTCACTTTCACATTGTAAATTGTTTGAAGTCATTTGATTACAAATTGCTCTTTGTCTGCACAGTTGTTGAGGGGCTCGTTTTGGTACGTTGGCACGTTTGCACGCAGTTTTGCTTTATCGTGTCAAAAATATGGCTTGCTTCAGTGCTTAAATGTTGCTCTAGAGTCATTAATAGGCTTTTTAACAAAACAATGCAAAAACTAAGTGCGAAACTCTCAAATGGAGGGCCTTCACGGTATCTCTGGAAGAAGGGAGCCCGATACGACCGCCTCATTCGCATCTCCTAATATCCACCCCTGATTATATATATAGAATTTTTTTCAGTCCAAGAAGTCACTATTTTGATAAATTTGTCATAACCAGTTACCGTGTTTATTCTATTGCAAGCTGCTACTTATGAAGTTCTTTTTCATCATTTCGTGCGGCTTATAATCAGGGCGGCTTACATTTTTTATTTATTTAAATTATCGAAAGGTATAGATGACTTTCAGCCTTTCCTTGGCTGCGCTTTGTCGACCAAACTCTCTTTTCGCATTCCATTCTCTTCAGCGTTGCCAATTAAACGCGAAACGTGCTGGTACGTGAAAGCATCACAGAGGCTGAGGCAACCTGTGTTCAAGTGCGGCTCACAATCAAGGGCGGCTGAAAATCGAATAAAAATGGCAAGCGAATGTTTTCAATTGAATGCTTTTACATCAGACTACTGTGATTTGAAAATTGAAGTATTTTACTTTTATTTGTAACATTATGGGACCACTCACGCAATGAGGCCAATTGCATCAATTTCCAGATATTGCTTAATTGCATTGTTTTGAGCAATAATTGTAAGTCCAAGCTTGAATCATTGGAAAAAGATGGAAGCAGAACCAGGCAGGAGTTTCTTCAAACAGCCGGCTGCAAAGCTAGAGCCTGTAATTGTTGATGTGTTTTGAATAGCAATTTTAGAAAATAATATTAGATCACATTGATCTGTTCTATAAGTTGCTTTACTTTTTATACTTTCGCAATGATTCGGCGATTGTTGCCAAACCCGGGATTTTGCCCCTAGATCTGGGGCTTATTGCTTTTCTGGGATTTTCTTTTGAAGATCTGTTTTTTAGGAATTAACTGCATATAAGCGGCAATTTACGATAGTGCATGATCGATTAAGCTTTGTTTCTAGTCTCATCTTTCTTTATCTTGCTTTATCAAGATACCTTAGTCTTCAGCTTAACTGATGAACAAGCAACTGACACCGTATAAGCTTTAATATTAGCTAGGTGCAATGATTTCAAGTGGCAGAGATACTAGTCCACAGTCCTAAATCACCACCAGTTGCTATTTAGGACCAGGATTTTCGTATTTACGAAATTCAGTACGCATAATGATAGTCACATGGATGTCCACACAATTTATCATTTAACAGTGGTTCACTTGTTCAATTGTTTTTTAACCTAGGGCCCCACGCTGTTATATACTACAGACTTTGCGCCACCTTGATCCGGCACTGCCAGATGGTACTCCACCGCTCTGTCCAATTAACTTAACTGGAACTCCAATCAATTAAAAGAAAGCTTTATTTATCAAAGCACAACATACGTGGTTAGTGGAATACCACAATAATTTTCTCAGAAATGCACCATACGAATGGTTAGTGAGCTACATGTGTAGTTGTATGATTAAAAGGCAATTATACGCAACTATCACTGATAGAGTTGACAAAGAATACAAACAACGACGTTGTAGGCACATGTGACGAACGGTTATGTCATATTTGTTCAAAGTGGTGGTTTTTGCTGTTTGTGCATCCGAGTGTTGAAAGAAAACACTTTGGGACTCCATCTAAGGACTCCCAGATCTTTCACTGGGATCCTCGTTAAGAACCACTGCTCTAAATGCAAAGATGCTTCATCATATTGAAAAGTGAGATAAAGAATACGTGTAAGTAGCGTAGGTACCGTTAGCTTCGGCAATTCAATACAAAATGCTTGAAACACCAAAGACAAGGCTAGCGTAGGACACGATACCCACCAAAGTTATTTGGAACAACCAATAAGAGTTTCTAGGAGGAGCATGGCTTTGTGATAGACTAAAGACGGAAATGGGACTGCCAATAGTGGAACTGCGGCTAATTATGTGTAAACATTACGAGTTTTTAGCAGAAATACTACACAAAAACATTGCCAATTGGAGTTACAGCATTGCGTTTATTCCCCAATACATTTCTTTTCATCTTAATTAGTGCTCATAAATATTTGAACACGTTCAGTTCAGTTTCGTTTATACTCTGTTTTTGTGCAGCGGAATTCCATTTATCCGTTATTACATAGCTCTTGGAAACTGTAGAGCAGGGTCTGGCAACCTTTGTCGCACTGCGGACGGGTTTTAGCCTGGCGTTAGTTTGAGGGCCGCCTTCAGTAAAATAATGAATGTTTGGCACATGAAAATTTATTATAACTCGTAAGTCATCAGGGCACTGATTCAGTGAGAGATCTGGGTTTGCTTTGCCGCAGTAAGATGCTCCGACCTGTAGGGATTATGGCAGTTAGTTGCATCTCCTGTGTTTTCCTTATGTCAGTCCTTCTAGTTACTTTTGGACCAACTTGGCCTTGGTTCCGCACGGCCCGGTAACAATTTTGTCACGGACTGGCACTGGGCCGCGGCCCGGTGTTTGCCGACCTCTGCTATAGAGTTTCAAGTCATTGCAGTATGTTTTGCAAATACGTTTAACCTTCCGAGAAGACGATCACTTGGATATGGCTCGATATTCACTATCTCTGTTGCATTTTTTCAAACGTCACATCCCTGCAAGTTAACTATAATGTACCAATGCATGAGTTACTTTGTTGCTAACAAAGATTGTTTTTCAAGCTGCACTTTTCTGAGACAAAAGTGTGTGAGCTTGTTAGGTACCAAACCGAGAACAACCTTCATGGGACAGCGAATGCATGATGCAGCTGGATAACTTTTCTCAGGTTGTTGACAACCTTGGTTGCCTTTCTCAGTTGCTCAACTAAGCCCTCGATCATTCTCGTTAATTGCGTAACAGCACAACAAAGTACTTTCGCAGCTTATTTCGACGCATGATAATACGCTTATCAGTCTGACGTAAGAGTTGAGCTGTTTGTTTGCGCGTGCACACAGACCAGGAATACAACCTTAGCTTCGATTGGTTAGGCAAGAGACAGTCCAACAGCAAACACGTGCCCCCTTGATGTGCAAACTTTGAAGGATGGGTTTGTCGTGATTGGAACACGTCATTTCATGCGAAAGAAAAATTCTGGTACGGAGACCAAACGGCGAGCTTTCGCTAGTCAACAATCAAATGCGCATATATCAGCATACGTCAGGAGTTCAAACAAACATACTGAATGGGTCAGTAGGCCATTGGCAAGGCCGCCTTGCTGCGAGGATGGCATTGTGCTTTGAAAGACATTTTGTTCGGTTCCATTGCCTTTGCCAGAACGTTGTTGCGTCTACAAGTTGCGCTGCCTTTTCAGTCGCAAACTAAAAATAGTCACAAGCATCGCTGTGCTGTTTGCTGTGTGTTGTAACACGTGGTGTTCATCGCTGTGTGTTGTAACACGTGTTGTTTAACGTGAGGTGGCAATGGCTTGCAGCACTTGTCGGTGAGCCTATGAACCTGAAGTGTTCGTATAAAATAGCATAATTCCGAGAAACGTTCACGAATTTAAATCACCTAACGCAGGAAGTTATGGGAGCGTATTGAGGTGACTGCTACTCCAATGTCCTCCAGGCTCAGGCTGATTCACGAACTCATTCAGATTTTCTTTTGTCGGCAATCATAAATTTTGTTGACCATTAATGAATTGTCACAAGGTTGCTATGCGGCCACACAATTTATACACCATTTGTTAACAAATTCTATGCATCGTGTGGTTTGCTTCCTAAGAATAACTGTCACTTTGGTTTGCTACTGAAGTAAAATTAACGTCAGAAACTAGCGATGTAACGGTGTAACTGAATGACAAAAGCAGGTAAAATTTCTTCCCATCGATACAGACTTATTTCATAGGTCTACAAAAAACAACCATACAGTACTTTAGCGTTTCATAAGCACCGTTAATTCATTTATTTTTGTGAAACTGTCACTTAATTGGACCAGCAGCAACGAAACGGCATCGTTTTTTTATTATTGCGCAATTTTAGGCTTTTTTATTAAGCGGCCAAAGTTGTATGAGCAAGGTTTTCGCTAATGGCGTTGACGCTTTTACTTTTTTCAACTTTCTAATTTTGCTGTGAAGGCAGTAAAGTGTTTTCTCTTTACAGCGGGCAAACAGCCACCGGCTCAGTTTGTCCTACACCAAAGTCCACTTCAGAAAACTTATATCTAAGCAACGAGTGCCGGCAATTGCGCCAACGCGTCATGCCAGATAGCTCGCCAACAGCCATTCGGCTATTTACCTACACACTTGTTGCCTAGCAACATTTGCCTTTTGAAACGTTCTACACGAAATAAGAGCAATGACATCAATCGCTGAGTGATGCTTTTGGTAAATAGCGCTCGCAAGTGGTTTCACTTCTGTTGATGGGATTGTTTCACAGATATGTTGCTACATGACGTGTCAAACGATCATTACAGTCCACGCTGATAAAAGATGAACGTTTGCCACTTAGAGATTTCGAGGCAGGGATGCTAGCCGTGTTCAAAACAAAAACCTGGGTGCTGTATTTGCGATACGTTGTTGGCTAAGCTTGGTTCCCTGCCGTGATGGTATTTTTCAAACTTCAGAGATCAATAGTCCGTTTAATGCCTGCTCCAAAGAATTCTTACGGCGTGAGCGACGTCGCTCATTTTTTGACCTTTTTCCATTTTTGGGGTTGGCTGAAAAAAAATTTGAGAAAAAATCCTGGTGCACTTACAGTACGTTTGTTCTCAGTTTGAAAGGTCATTACGATTTCAAAGTTTATTTGCGATAATTACACCTGAAAAAATATGATGAACGCAACGAACACCTATTTCGCATCAGATTAATGCAGCATTACAGTAAATCGCGAAACATCTTCACGTTAAACGTGTAGTGTGCAAGCGTTGCTTACGAACAAATACAGTAAGTGTGACGTGACTTTTAAACGCTTATTGCTGACAAGCAAATCTGCTAACAAAAGCGCAGGCACGTCAATGATAGAGCATAGACGTTGGAAAAGGAGGTGCAACAAAGGTCATAAAAAAGAGGGGATCTTTGAAAACCCACTTGTGGTGTTTGCTTCACCAGACAATCCCATGGGCTTTGTTTAATGTAAAATTATGACGTAGACTTTAGCATTGTTTCATTTAATTTTTTAGTTTTACGTCACAACAATGCTGCTTAGACAAAGCTCAGAAATTTGATTGCAGCAATCAAATGACAGTCCAGTGTGCGAATCAAGAACAGAAGTTCCACAGCAAAAATAAACATGAAATCTTGACGTCACGAGTGGCTAAGATCAGTAAGCAGCGCGAAGCTACGGCAAAGTACTGCACATTTATCTCTAATAAAGTCAGCAACAAAAATGACTTGTTTGCTTCGCCAAAGTCCGTCAGACATTATGTAAAACGTTCGTCACTGGAAAAATTATGGCAAAATAGGCCAAGTTACGGACGTACAGACAAAGTACTCGAAGTGAGGTCACCCGGAAACTGTTTTACAGTCACTTTACAACAGGAGTCGTATGACGATATTTTACGAGGACACCGATGCGACAAACCACTATACACCTGTTTCAAGATCTCTCACCAAGTTTCTAGAACCAGTGCATGTTGCTCGCAATAAATGAAATTGATAAACCACTCTGGGAGCTACTGCTGCTCGATCCTAGAAGTTGTTACTGCTTTATTGTTGAGTGTTCGGTCACAACTAACAAAATTGTGAGACTTTCTGAGAGCTACGACTCCAACAAGAGGTAATGTTCAAACTTTGTTGTAGGACAGTAAGTGGAAAATAAATCTATTGAATTCATACCGCCCAAGTTTATAAACATGATTTAAGTTTTGTTCATATGCTGATAGCTTGTTGCAGTTATCGCCCCTATTTCTTAACGATTCACCCACTGAACGACACACCATTGAATACTCTCCAGCAATAGACATAAAATCCGGCTTTTGTCAAAAGGCGGCAATACCTGGCGCTTGATTGGCAGTTAGAACTGGTTACAAGAATTCACAGACCCTCAGGCAGCATTCTTGGAAAAAGTAGTCAGCTGCAATAAATGAAAGTTCGTTCTTGTACCGGACACTGTGCGAGCGGAAAATCGCCAATCATCGGTGCTTTTGCGGGTCACCGAAGTGCATAACGCGAGTTGGAGGGTGATTGGGCGACGGAGAGTGGGGTTAAGTGCGCTCCCGGTCACATGCAGGTTGGCCCGTAGCCAAGTTTTAAGGTTTGGAGTGGCACGTTACATTTTCAGCGGGAGCAAGATTTTTGTTTTTATTGTACGTTTAAAACAAATTTTTCTGGGCACAGCAAAATCCTGGAGGTCACAAAAATATTGAGGGGCAATGCCACAGAATTCCCCCGTGGCTACGGGCCTGCGTGCAGGGGTTTGCGCGCACAACAGGCAGCATATTTCCGGTGCGGGCAATTTTTTCCGAATTGTCACGTCATAACAAAACGATTTTCCATGCTTGTCAATGAACTTTTTTCAAACACTCTGATCGACGCGTTTCTTTGCGCAACAGTAGCTTCATGTCAACTGCTGCGGTTTGTTTTCGCACTGCTTCAGGAGCAACGGGATTTCCGGACTTGGGCAAGGACGCAGCCTGTTTTCTGTTTGCCTGACAAACAACGGAACACGACAACTTTCCTGCTGGCAAAATATGCGTGCGGCATGCGAGATCAAGAAAGCCATGCGGGATTTATGCAAAGGAGCTGTTTTATTGTTTCAGTACGAAAACGAACTGCGGGGCTCGTGCCTGTATGCACTTGCCAGCTTTTTGACAAAGGGAACTCGTGCACTAAAGAATACGTTTGAACCTGTATAATAAAGGGTTATTACAGCGGCTTTTCCGCGTCGTGGTGGTCGAGAAGGAAACCGTGCTTGGCAGGGCCAGATGACCTTTAGAACAGTTATCACGGCTCAGGAACCTCGATTTGCTGTGCGCGGCGTCGGATTGCAACGTCGCTCTGAATACGGGCTCCGCGAAAATCGTTAATAGCAGCGACAAAAGGTATTTGATTTCCGGTGGTGAGCAACTTTCCGCAATTAGTGCGGATGAAGTAGAGCCAGGCACGTGACTCACCTCACGTGAGAACCGGCTGGATAGCGTATCGGAGACGAAGAAGAGCGGCGGAATTCCTTCAACGAACCTTGCGAAGGCTGGGTGATTACCAGAGGTGGCCACTGATCCGGAGTCGGCTCCAGCAGGATTCTGCGTTTTACTTTGCGACCCGGACCCGGAATCAAAAATTTGTGAAAAACCGGAAGCGGATCCGGACTGCGTTGTCATTTTCGGCAGTAGCGGAGGTTTGCGTGGTCTTCATAAACCTCATTTCTAAGTAAAAGCGTTGCTGATTTTTGGTTGCATCGATAGTAACCGGAGTCCGAACAGGAGTCAGATTCTCAATTTAAAAAAATTTCCGGACCCGAATCCGGATTCAAATATTTTGGAACAGGAGCGGAGTCGGAGTCTGAAAATGTGGCTCCGGGTACTTCTGCCGGTTACCTTGGTCACTTGCAAGTTTTATTTGAGGTCTCGGAAAAAATAACGCTTTGGTTGTGAAAAATGAATATATAACTATAAACAGAAACAACGCGTGTCCCCAAGACCATGCCCCAGCTGGATTTGGCTGGTGTTTAAAAGTTTGTGATTTTACCGAACAACATAATCATCATTTTTTCAACAAGATGAAACCCACTTACTCTGCATGAGTTCCATGGTGGAGGTTGGATAAACCACATTTTTATTCCAACACATTGCGGCAGTCCATAACAGCCATTTTATTCTAAAACCGTGGCTAATGTAGAGCGTTTTTGCCTTTACTTATATTGTATTTACCTTGTATCTTGATACCAAAACGCAGAGAGAAAAGATTCTTTTCGTCTTTTAGAAACATGGTTAAAACTGTTTACATGCCTACCTCTCAGCACGAATTGGATTTTCAAAATTATTTTTGACAGTTGCACGTCTGGCCCACAATGCTCCATTGCGAATCCAAAAAATAGAGAGAACAGGGGAAGCACTTGTACATTTTAAGTCAAGAGTGAAGAAAACAGACCCAACAAGGAACGTGTTTGCAAGCAGTTAAATACTTTGTACATGCAACGCAATCAAAAGCATGTAACTGCAGAACGTACTCTGTCGTAACAACCCTAAGATCAGGCGCACCAACATTGCAAACGCATGTTTCGGTAAGTACAGTGTCTGCATTGCAGTCTGGTCAAACAAAGAGAAACAAAGAATCACATAAAAAGATGGAGGAAGTTTTATCGCATTTTTGACAAGTTGTTTAGAGTGTCTTCCTCATCTTCTTCCTCGTCGTCGAAAAATGATTCCGGAGGAGCTTTCGAAACAGCGGCTGCCTTCTGAGCCAGAAAATCATCTGGCTTGAGTGCCCTTGGCGGGGGAGGAACGCCCGACGGGCGTCGATTATTGTACCGCGGTGAATTGTGAAAAGCGGGAAAAGTACCGCCGATGTGTGAAGGACTTGACGAACTGTGCGAGTAGATGAAGTCCAAGGTCTCTTGCGTCGGGTGCTTGTGCATCGCCTTTAGTTTTTCTCTGTTTAAGGGTTCGACAGCGACGTTGAACGAATCGGAGCGTTCTTCGTCCTCGACAGTGTCGCCGTTTTCAGAGACGTCATTAGTTGGCATCGCTGCTGTTTCCTGTTGAGTTTCCTGAGTGAATTTGTTCACACATCCGTTTAACTGCAAGTCGTTGTCCACCTCGGGTAGGCTGCTCTCCTTGCGTTCCTGCTGGATAGGCGGATGCTCCAAGTCCAAGGCTGACATTCTGGCGTCACAATCGTTCAGCTCTGTTACCTTTTTCAGCGGTGAAACAACAGCCTTAGCTGAAAAATAGAAAATACAAAAAATCTATATTATTTTTGGAGAATAACTTCCAATTTAATTAGTTGAGTAATAAAATGTACCAACTTTAGGCAAAAAATCCTAAAGACAGTACATTTATCCTGGCATACTTCCAGTAGTGTCGTAGGGGGGTATGCGGGGGGCATGTTGTCGTCCCATCTTGTTTTAGAAATGAAGGTGTTCCCTGCTTTTTCACGTGGTGGGAACAACTGGCGTCTTTTTTGCCACTTTGAAGGAATTTTTATACAGAAATTACCCGGATTACGTTGCCAGTATTAGGGTACATCTTCATTTTGTTTGAGCGTCCCCCATTCTGCGTTTCACTCCACTGCATATATCTTATACCTACAGTTTTCGGCAATGACAACTGCTCTGCACACTCACGAAATATTAGGCATTTTCCATTTTTTAACAGTCACACCGGCACGTGTTTCATTGCTGAAGTGTTGAAAAATCCAGTGAAGTATTTCAAAGTGCATAGGTTTGGTTGCATTAGTGACGTAGATGACCGCTGCAGCCAGGCGAAACAGACGTCTTTGTAAGCAAAGTTGAACGTCTGACGACTGCTGCTGTAGGTCTTAAAAATAACGACAAATACCCTGGCTAACTCAAGCACGAGCTGTACGCATTGGTTTGGTTGACCTCATGGCGCTGCCGCAGAACTGCTACGAGGATGGCATCGCTCCTACTTCGAAAGAAAGGTGTTCACGATTTTCGCAATAATATTATTGTGCTAGACGAAAGTGATGAAAACATGTGAAAACTGCTTATGCACGGAGAGATCTAACGGAAAGTACTGTAAATACCCTCCACAAGCCATTTACGCAAACGTTTTAGCTCAGATCAGTGGTTCTAAGCATTTTTGGGTCGGGGAATAACGTTGCAGTCACCAAAGTTTTTGGCGGACTGAAGTTGCTTAAACACAGTCGCACCTAAACCAATTTAATTAGCATAAAGTCAATCAAGCGTTTCGTGGTTGATAACACTTTACAGAAAGCTTGTTTTGGCATCTTGCTGCCTTTGATAGGAGTTTGCGCACTGACTTTGACGTTTTTCAGCGCTTATTTGAGCCCGCGAAATCAGTGTTGAGAATGGTAGTTTGGATACTTAGGAAGTTGCTACGTTGCCTCTACAGAACGTTCATGTCAAATTTTACCGGAAATTTGAGAGTTATAACAAACACATAGGGCACATAATAAACGACTTTGGTTTGGTGTATAGCCCAGTGACTGAAGACATGGGCCCACGCGCAGCAGTGGGGCAGTTTGATGTTTAAGGGGGTCGATTTGAGAATAAGCTTCAATGGGACAATTTTAGTGACCGGTAAAAATATGTACTGGAAAAAGTATTTGTTTTGGTCTCGGCGTAAAGAGGAATAGGCGTTTCAAGTAATGAAACTTATTGTCACACTGGGGACATCACAACTTTGGAGATTATTATATCGGGCATGGCAAAAAACTTTGGGAAACACTGGGTAGCCTGTGCAAGGTAGCAGCAAGATCCCTGAACTTCATCTGGGATGAAAACCAGGTGAACAAACGAACAACTTACAAACGTTGTCGTTATACGTAAGGTACTGAACATTAAAAAACTCTTACTAATATGTAAGGTTTTAATTGTTTCTAGTTTTCCATTGATGTTTTCCACAAATGGTGATCATTTTCAGTCGTCCCAACATTTTTCTGAAAACGAGGGGCTGGTATGTTTTGGGGAAGAAGGATCATATCGGATTGTCACAAATATATCTTCAAGAAAAAAATTCTTTAATGGTGCAAGCAGAGTTTTGCTCAGAGGTAATGCGTAACACGAAACTTCTTTCCGCTAAATTTCCTCTTTGAAGAATTTTAGTCCAATTTCAAACTAATTTCGCGAGCAAAACATCAAATTAGCTAGGTGAGCTCATGAACATCGTCCTCTGTACAAACGCGTATACTCCAAGACGAGTTGTCAAAGATGAGATAATTCGAAGAAACTGCCATACGACTTATTAACTACACTCCAGTTGAGCAATAATTTATGCTTCAAATCACTGGGAATAGTTTGGCGGCTTTTATTGATCGGTTTCGTTCGCCCTGGTAACTGACGCATGTTGCCTCACACTTAAAATTTTCCAAAACGAACTATACGTATAAAATCTCTTTGTGCTCATCTTTTTCCTCATCAAACGAGAAGACCATTCCAATCAGTAGTTTAAATGGCATATTGACAATTGTACGTCTGCCCCGATCTTTGTTTCGGTTTCAACGATTGATCTGTGCTCAGTCTGCAAGTCTTTAATGCCGCTGACAAGCAATTAGCCTGGAATCTAAGCAAGTGTTCTGCAACGTTGTGCACGTTTGGCTTCAAATCCTCGTGGGCAATGTATTGGAAAATGAGAATTGCAAGACTGTCACTGAGTAAACCTGCCACCGTGGGCTTCGTACCCACTGTTACATAAATGCAAACAGCAGTGATTCCCAATCAGTTGAGGTTCATCTACAAGGGATCTGTCACATCAGAAAGGTAAAATTCAGAGGTCTAACACTTTGACGCGCACTTGCTATTTCAGTTAAGTTGATGATGTACAAAAGGCGTTTATGTAAACAACGGTTTTTAATCTCATTTTTTGCACAACGCGTATGCACTTATTTCTGAAAACAAAAATACTGTGATCCGGATTACGGGCTCTACGCCAAATGCCTAGCAGACCGCAAATGCATGTCTCGAGCGCTTACGAAGTCTAGTGTTAACTTTCGTTGCCAAGCTTTTATTCCTCCTGACTCAAACGACCATTTCTTTCCAGAACATCAAGCTTGCTGGGAGGCTGCCTCATGCCGGAGCGTTCTTTCTGACGACTGACGTCTGATTTGCGATGACAGTGTGCGCCGCGAATGAGTTCCGGCCGGTGAAAAAAATCATCGACTGCTTTGCCTGCGCCAAAAACACAGCACAAAGGCCAACATTGTTCCGTATTTTTTCCGCACAACCGACGAAACAACTGTTCGATCGCTCACCGATCACAGCGCGACGCAGCATTCAAATTTGAGCAGCATGGATAGCTTCGCAACCGGACGGTATCGCATGTCGCTACATGTTTTAACTGACCGCAATCAAGTTCATCACGTTATTGATTTAAATCACAGCTCCCTTGTTCTGCTTTCGCCTCTGGATTTTTTGAAGTTGGACCGATTGACCTCACAAAAACAAAATTCGTAGGCAATAGGGAGTTAAAATAAATTCCCTGAAAGGTGGCAAAGAAATGAATGAAGTTTCTCTACACTGAACTATTCCAACGACGTGTACTTTTCAGCGATACAAACATCAGTGACTGAATCCTCTGAAAGCTTTCGTTTTTGTTTATTTATTTATTTTTAATCATTTCAACGGATTTTCCAAACTAATAGCAACGTCCAGACTTCCCTTTGCATCTCAGATGTGCTCAACTCACTGCCTTCCATCTCTTCATTCCTGCTTTGTTTAGTCTCTTACCTGGAGTGCAACTAAACCTGTCTGTAAAGGTGTAAGGTATGGGGAGAGCCCGATACAAACTACGACGTTGTGTTTGAACGCAGACACTCTAACAGCCTAAGCAAAAATTCACACGATAACACCCGGGCGACAGCGACGTTATCAACAGGCTAACAGACAAAAACAAATGCCGATTAAGCGCTTTGTTCACTTTCTCGAAACTTTTCTGGGAAAAAAGAAACCTGTCACTTGAGATCAGTTCTACGGTGAAACTCTCGCTGGTTGAAAAGCAGATTAGAAAACCGTGGCAGTGTTGTTGCACGAGGTCTACATCTACCCACCGCGATTTTTCTGTTGCAGTTTGTGAACATGCTTTCATAATCAGCAATGCTATGCTTTCGACCAAACATAATGTTCAGGTTTCTTTGAACTGAAACCTCTTTGTTTAACACACAAAGCAACAGCACCACGGAACGAACTCTGAGCAGTATTCTTGCTGCAAGCTGGCAGGAATCATTCGTTGCGGATTTTTGGCGACTACAGCAAAAGCGAAAAGCTCTGATTGATAGTTTGCATTTATTGAATTCGTTGCTGTTCCAATACCAAGAGAAAAAAGCAATTGCATGGCGTAATTATGCGCGTTATAATTTCGGATAGATTAAATTTTATAAGATAGAACACTCTTCAATACTTCTGTCGCAGAAAACTTTGCCTGCGCTTGGCCTCAAATGCCAGGGCGGTCCTTGATTTTGCAGAACCCTACTATAAGCTAAACCAAGCCCGAGTGCCGGTAACTTTTTCTCCACATAAAACTAGCACAGAAGTCACATCACTTCTCCACGTTTTCCGCTGCACTGGAAGGGAGGGCGTGTGAAGCAGCAACAGCTTGCCTGCAAACGCCCATGCTATCTACAGGTCACTTACAATGAAGCAATTGGACACATACCCCACTCTTCAGGCACCCACGCAAAAGTGAAATTTAACTTGCAAATCGGGGCAAGGCGCCACATAGCACAGTGGCACTGCTTGATTTTTTCAGAGAGATGCTGACATAATTTTTGTGACGATGAAGTAGACACACCATTTAATTTTTAAGTTTTTTTTTATAATAATTTATACTCAGAAACATCATATTTTCATGTTTTTTCTCATTTTTTCTATGCTTACTATACTTTTCGCTGTAAACGCAGTGACTTTAGTGAGTCTGTCCCACTTCGTTATTCCCTCACCAAATTACCAAACTAAGAGAACGTATTTTAGAAAGCGCGCCTGAGTTTGAACAACTGCCAAGTATTAAAATCATTGTCTGATGCCCGATGAAGTAAAAATTCATTTCTGAACGTAACTCAACTATGTTGTCCTGTTGGTTAGTTGTACTCTTTCAGTGATAGTGCTAATAAAATTACTGAATATAATACATTGGTAGGTTTGCCGCTAGGCGAAGGTTTTAGTTTGAAATATTTGTGACACGCAGGTCGAAATTCTCCTTTCTGACAAGGTCAGTTTTTTTAATAAAGCAACTTAGTCGTGGAGAAAGCGGAAAAATGATGTTTCCCTCACCCTTTTTGGAAAAATCTTGTTTTTGTGCTTTATGCAAAAGCATACAAGTTTTTGATATTCAAACGTCAAGCAATGGTCAATTTTCACGAGGTCTATTTGTCTTTAAATCTTAGAAAGATTGGATAATCTTTTCTTTGGATTAAACGATATTTTTTTCGGAATTCTGAAAGCTTATTCCTCATTTTTTCTGAGCGAAATAAGGAAACTCTTTAAATTTTAATTAGATTTTTTCCTTTGTTTTTCATGTAAATGTGTCACAGAATCTCAATCGATTTAACAGCCAATCGCAAGCACGTTAATCGAGTTCTGTGTGTGTGTCACGCTCAAACTGTCGTCGCGTCGTAATGCCGCTACGAGGCAGATAACGCCGGGGTCTTGCATTGAAAGCGCCATGTCAGCTACGACGTATCTTTGCTGCAATAGCAGCGAGTTACTTCGGCATGTCAGGCGAGTGTCGAGGTGCTGCTTTTCGTTGTTGACGTAAATTGTGGTAACTCTTCATGCGTGGCGAGTGTCACGACCGCAAGTTGTTTGCGATGACAGATGTAGCCTCGACAGTCAGTTCCTACGAAAGGATTAACAAAGCCGAAGATGGACAGGGCAATATATCCCCGAACTTTAATCAGTATTGTGTAATCTTTAATCAATATTGCGTAATCAGCTTTGTTCTTGCCAGAAAAACAGTTGGTGAAAAAATCTGATGTTGCGAAAAATAATTTCGGAGCAGCTTGAAACATTCTGCTTTTGCAAGGCATAACCGGGATCTCAATTGTTACGTCGATTTTTAACCACTGGCTCGCATCACAATCCGTGGCATTTCGTTTTTTACAGCAATCGCCTGAACTCAATGATTCTTAACGTGGTCCAGGTGGACCACCGGTGGTTCTTTTTGTTCATGAGGTGTAAGCATAGCAAAGTGACCCATCGGATACTTTTTTCGAAGATGTTCCATCGGCCAAAAAAGGTTGAAAACAACTGACTTAGCTGCTTTGTTTCATGAAATAACTCAAAACAGACCCGTTGAAAGTCACTGCACAGCAGGAGATAAGCACAAAACAGATCCGTTGAAAGGACCGCTTTCATTCGCCGCGCTTTTATTCCATTTCACTGAACAGTGCGTAGGCCACATTGTTTTGTTTACTTTAAAAAAAACTGGGAAATGCTTACACAGGAAAAAGGTTGTTTCAAAAAAACTGCCATTTCTTAATCTTGACTGAACGCTATCCAAATACAGACTTCCTCACACAGCGTTTCGTTTACAAGCTCTGTTAACTAACCAGCAGGTAGAAAATGCTCTCTTGTAGGAAACAGTCTTGCGAAAAATTGTTTAGTTTTTAACTTGCGTTCGTAAATTTTTTGTAGTTAGTCTTCGTAAAAACACAAAGAGAACAACGAAAGACGACCGCGTTTCACATGCAATTTCATGTGAAAAACCTTCGGTGAGCGTGTCGTAGCGTTTTCAATTTCAGTTTCCTCTGCGGTTAGATCTTAGGAAACAAAGGTCCTTAAAATGCAAAAGTCGGGTTAATACGAAGAATTAGATCCTCAAAGAGCCCCGAAGTAATTTCAGATTATTTTGAGTATGCTGATCCCTACCTTCAAAATAGGTCTGATTGACTATGCGTGCAGACTGCTGCACACGTGTATAACCTGCCTTAACAAAGTAACTAAAAAGCGTTTACTGTCACCTGTCAACGCAAGTCAGTCGAGCCAAGACCGCGCTTAGCGAAGAACAAGATGTGACCTGCTTGCACAGCTACGCGAACCGCTGCAAAGTTATGCAGCACTGAATGCGGCATGGCAGCTGGTGACCTGACAGGCTACAACCATTTCCTGCTGCAGACAGGTGACACCACAAAGGAACAGTACGCGCATGTACATCTCGTCAAGGCATTCGAATGACATCAATATGCAAAGTGGCAGTAGTCATTCTCGCCTTGCTCACAGTTGGGTTTACCATCCGCAACCAAGTTGTAAAAGCACCAAACATTTCTTTTAATCAGGGGTGTTTGATCGCACTGTGGTAGCATAATGCTTCCGAAATAGAGTAAAACAAACAAATAACTAAACAAAAATTTAGACGTATCCAGGACAACAGAATTGTTCTTGCAGAAATTAGCTGAACGTCTTCCGTACGCGAAGCACAAACGACGACTTATGAATCATGTAATTTTTGAAACTCGGTAACATACAGTAGCCGTGTTGCAAACATCTTATACATAATTCTACTTGAAATGAATTCCTTTTTAAACGAAATGTAATCTTCAGGTAAGCACATCATGTTATCGGGCTCAGTTAGGACACACTTTTATTTCAACATTTGACTTATTAGTTCTGTTTTGATATTCCAACAGAGTAGTTGCCTTGTCAAACACGAACCGAAACCATCAACTGCGCCTCATCTGAGCAAATTCAACTGCGCCTCATCTGAGCAAATTCAACTGCGCCCCATCTGAGCAAATTCAACTGCGCCCCATCTGAGCAAAT
>Ga0210059_1005706_pt1 | contig 20007 bp, 11 predicted proteins | sample Ectturendosymbi2_FD_188042 | JGI IMG/M metagenome (GOLD analysis project Ga0210059, IMG submission 188042) | Ecteinascidia turbinata endosymbiont from Florida, USA - Sample 2 (SPAdes) (version 2) | ecosystem: Host-associated > Tunicates > Ascidians > Unclassified | place: Key West, Florida... | reverse complement strand
TCAGAAGCGAGCATCAGCGAATGCGATTTCGATTCAACGAACTAGCAACGGCTCAGCGGAGCAAAAACGCCGGTTGGAATGCCCTTTGTGTTCGAAAGACCATCACTTGGCCTATTGCGAAGAGTACAAAAAACGGACGCCGGAACAACGAGGAGAGTTGGTAAGAAAGCGACATTTATGCTTTAATTGTTTACAGCCCTGTGGTGCACGGAGTTCGTAAGGGTCAGGTTTAGGCGGAAGTTCGTCAGGCGCGTTTCTCTAATTTTCTGCGGACTAGCTCCTCCACGGCTCGCATCTAAGGCTAGCTGCCGCAACAGTCCTCGATCAGCAATAAATTTTATGACAGAAACCAAACGTTGCAGAAGTGATTTCCAATATTGTTCGTATTGATTAGCCTGACTGGCTAGCTCCGTATCAATTCTTCCAAATGATTTACATCTGCGACTAAACGTAATCGTGGTATCCACGTGTTTCATTGATTACTTGTGTCTCCCCAGCAGGCCCGTAGCCACGGGGGGAAAATGAAGCCAATTCCCCCCTCAATATTTTTTGTTCCCCTCAAATTTTGTTGTACCCAGTAAATTTTATGTTGAAATATAATAAGAACAAAGTCTTGCCCCCCTAAAAATGTATTTTCCCTCCACAAAACTTAACACCTGGTTACAGGCCTGCTCCTCAGGCACTCACGAGTGTATTTCCAGTCGTAGAATCCCTTTCCAACAAGGAAATGCGCACATTTGGTCGTATCTGCGCACATCAGTCTACAAGTGAAACAATAAACATAACCTTGTGAAGAAGAAAAACAAAGCCAACTTCTGTCAATTACTTCGCCGTTGTAGTTCTGGTGACGAATGAAATTTGTGGTGCATCTCCGTTACTACTTTCTTTTCTGTGTTGTGGAACATCATGGTTTGAAAATAACCTTTCGTCGCAATGTTGAAGAGTAACTGTTTCATTTTTTAACCAATAAACCCGCATTTTTGTATATCGGATAGCCAGAGACCGATATTATTGACTCCCGTGATCGTGGCAGCCATCTCATCTATCGCGTTTTTCGATGATGCTTCTTGACGTTCTTCTGCTACTGGTGCTGCACCGCTGATCAAACCAGGCCTATTTTCATTGTTACGTAGAACTAAATCTGCCACAGCATATTCCTCGATTTTCTGCCCTCTTACAGCAGGGTCTCCAAACATTTTTATCTGAGGGCCGCATAAGCTAATACACAACGGTTTGAGGGCCGGACATCTTACGCAATGTAACTGTTTTGGAATATGTTATTCCACAGTACTAAATCAAGTTTTTCGTAAATATATTATTTTTTCATTTTTGACAAAATGTCTTCGCGGGTCGGATGAAACGGCTTCGCGGGCCGGATTTGGCCAGTGGGCGGTAGTTTAGATCCGCAGAAATATCTCCGCTGGACTTCATTGTCACTGCAGAGTAGTAATCTTAAATCTCTCTTGACCTAGCTGCAACTTCTCTCATTTTTGCCTCTTATGATTTCTTGAAACACTTGGATAAGCTCTACACTTGTTAAGTTGTCGATGCCTCTTTCTTGTGTTCATGTTTATTTATTAATAAGCTTGAGAATAGGGTTGACATATGTTCATCAGAAAAAGGAGGACTTACGCATGTCACTTAGTTGACTGCATTATCTACACTTAACAAGTCAAATAAAAAATATTCGTAAGTTTTAAGCGTTTAAATTAGACGTCTGTTGTGGACGATGTTTCAGTCAAAACATAAAAAGCAAAATCCTTATTCAATTGTCCTATTCAGCCCATGAATATTTTGCAGTTTCCAACCCTGGAATACTTATGTGGGTGACGGTTACCCGGGTCATATGAGGTCATTCACGTGAAACTACGTAAGTGGAAGTCGGCGCGCTTTCAACTCTTCGCTTTCAACTCTACGAAAGTATTAGTGTGAGGTGGTTGGGTTCGCATAACCACACTATATGGTTTATGGGGACAGAGCCAGCAAAAAGCTGAAACTCACTCAGGGCATGCTTCTATGGTCGTGTTAGCAGTATACAAAAGGAAAAGTTGTTTACGCCCATAGTTTTTTTTATGAGTAATTGAATTTTAGGCATGTCTGGCACCTTCGTCTACTTACTTTTCATCAAAAATCGTACCATAGTAAAGTAAAGTAACTTTGTAAGTGCTCAAATTGCTCAGTGAGAGTTATATTTTCAGTGTAGTTTTTTGTGATTAACTGCAATGGAAGGAAAGTGTATTTTTTTTATTTTCGAAAACCGGGTAATGCACACCCGACGTAAGTATTAACGTCACAAAAAACGAACGTAAGTATTCCAGGGTTATTTCTTAAAAATGTGTTAATACCTTTAACAATATTATGAAACTGCTTGCATGAAAGATGTTTTAAAATTGTACACCAGGTTAATAAACTAGAAACTGGTTCAGTTAGAAAGATTTTGATTGATCCAGATATGCAACACAAGATTTGTAAAATACAGATACATCTGACATGAATAAATCACAGCCACGATCCTTGCGTTCTTCCCTGAATTTTTTAGTGCTGATTTAACTTAGCTTGATACGCACATCTGATTAAAGCATCCCTGGCAACTTGCATAAAGTGTTAGCCACCTGGTTACGCTATGAGAGAGTAGTTTTTGGTACTGGATATCCACAAAGTCGCAATAGTTTTTTTACCCTTCTGTACGCCCTGTGCACACTCAACCACGTGTAACGAACTCAGCTTCAAAATCATGTCGTCCTTTTCTGTAAAAGGGATACTTCTGTAGCTTTTCAATAAACTGCGAAACTGCGCACTACTGATTAGCTAGTAGAAGCTACTATACAAAGCTATGTACAATAAATGCAATACACTGTTTCACCGTATCACTGTTCATCCAAAAGCCTAATATAGTGTAATGGAGTCAGCAGTTCGCACTCAAATGCCAAAGTAATTCAGATGCTGAAAAAGAAGTATTCACCACTGTTGAAAAAAGTATTCACCACTGTTGCGTAACGTTTAATGTGAAGGCATTCCCGCCTTTGCTGCCGACAAATTTACTCAACGAAAACATAAATTCATTTGATAACTTTTATAGGCCCTCCCATAAACTAACCTACGCCACCAGCTCGTATCCTGTTGCAGTTGAGTAGGGATAGCTTACTGTATGGAAATACAATACATTACATCCAGTGCTGCACCTGACAAGGGGACCGGAGGGAAAATCGCCCCGATGGCAAGCTAAAATGTAAAAACCGTTCCCACAACTTACATTTCGTTTTCAGTATTCTTTTGGTTTTCAGTAGGTTGTTGTTTTTTGCGTTTATCGGAGTATTTAGGGTTTCATTTTAGCCATCCATATCCGGATTCACCATCATTTATCAAGTCTTTTTTGAGTGTTGGCTAGTGGGCTCTGCGCAGTGTGCCCGTTCAGGGACTGTGCAAAGCCCACTGGCCCTTTCATTTTAACATTTTTGAATGTCCTCAGAGAACATTTAATTTTTATGAAAAAGGGGAACACGTCTTTTAAAAAGATGACGTATGGTAGCCCTACTTAATAATGCTACACGTATGCGACTTGGACAAATCGGAGTAAGGCAGACGCAAAATCTAATAGTCACGACTAGAGACTTAAGCTGATGCGTTCTATGTACGACGTGGCTTGCCCTTAGCCTTACATTCACAAGATTCAGTTACCTGACCAGCTTCAGGAAACCTTTTAGTGTAATAGCTGTTTCGTCATAACACAATCTTCAAGATAAAGAATGCTCCCATCTGGCCGACCAATGACTAATATAGCGTCTACTCAACAAACGTGCTTTCCTTGCTAAAAAACAAACGTCCTTGCTAAAGAACGCGGGGGAACGGCGTTCCCATACCTTTTTTGCCTTGGAAACGCTTTCCCACACTTTTTATCACACAGTAACGTTACTTTGAGTTTTAGATTTTTCATTTTAATTCCTACATGTAACGGATTGCTAGAACTAAGTAGCTTTTTGCGTGTGAGGGCATCTGAGCAATGTTTGGTGTTACAGTTAGACCTTAACCTAAATCAATTTTGTTGTGGGGTGGGAACGGCGATTCCACACCTCTTTTCTTAGCATTACATCCCTGCACATATGGCTAAATTCATGAATATGGTGGGGGGCCCCTTTTGGTGGGAGGCCCTGGGCCCGGGCCCCTTGGGAACCCCTAAATCCGGCGCTAGCTGCCATACTTGCATCCCCTTGGGAGCCTTTCACGCCTCACAGTTCAAGAACCCAAGACCTGAACTAAACAGTGCTGTGAACATAATTGAACTGCAGGATTTAGACTAAATGCCGGGTTTTCAAGCAGGCTCTATAATCGAATAGTATCAAAAATGCTATTCTTTCATGATAATATAATGGTTACATTATTTCTCCCCCGCATGAGAAATGTCCAGCTTTGCTCAAGTAATCGCAAAGGCAATCGCTTTTGTTAGCATGGCACGGCTCTCGATTTGCTTCTGGAATGAGCAAAATTGATCTGTTTTTGTTACAAGTTTATTTTATAATGCTTGATGCCAGCATTGAATGCAAGCAGTGAAACTAGGAATGCAATATGGAAAACTCATAACTGACGAAAGATTCTAGCAAACTCTTGGGCAGCTTCCGCAAGCAACTGACCGTGTATTGGACAGATTTTGTAGAGATAAGTGTCGCCTTGCTAGGTCTTGCAACTGAAAGTTTGAAAGAACTGTTGGACATAACTAATATCCTTCCAAACTGATAAGCTACAATATCTGGTACGACAACTACTGGGAAAAGCCGGCACTTTCCTAGTTTCTTTTGAAGCGGTTAGTGTAATCAGCGCTGGGCTTTCAATGGAATCACGAAATAGCACAAGTCGTTCTGTTGCAGCAAACATTTACGCTGGTGATATAAAGTTCGCCTAAGAAAACAGAATGACAAACTGTATGTGGTCTGATAAGCCCTCAGCCAATATTCAGCATGTCTGCTATTGCGCTTGCTCAAGTTTCTTTTTCTTCTTTTGAGCTAGTTGTTTAAACCACTGCTTAGCCGCACTACATCTCGAGGCAGATGTTGAGCAGCCATTCAATTGTCTCATCGTCCAAAACCGTCAGGCCATACAGTCCATGGTGAAGTCGATGGATTGGACATTGGAGGACAACATGGTCGACGGTTTGTTCTTCTGCGCCACACTCACAGGCCGCAGAGGAGGCCATACCCCATTTGTGCAAGCAGGAGCGGAAAAGTCCGACACCGGTGCGGAGGCGTTAAGCGGGACCTAGGTTCTTCTTGGGAGGTCACTCCAGAGGGCAGGTGTCTGTGTCGGTGATGAAAATGTGGAGTCTTGTGGGGTTGTCCAACCACCTCGCATTCCATTGGTTATCCGCCCACTGCGCCACACGGATGTTGTTCATGTCAGATGAACTGATGAGATGTTGTGCGGCGGGTACAAATGGGTGTCTCGATTTTAGGCGCCGTGCGTTTGCAAGTGCTGAGTGGAGCAGATGTCTAGGCTCCATGGCACGGCGTGCTAGAGACAGCGTGCCTCCATTGCGACGAAGCTCAGCAGTTTGGATGCCTTCGAAGATTGGAAGGTTGTCAGCTGGTGCAGGGCGCACGCATCCAGTCAAAATTCGCAAGGCGTCGTTGATGGCAGGGTCGACGAAGCGGGTATGAGCACTGTGGCACCAGACAGGCGCGCAGTACTCTACGGTTGAATGGACCAGGGCTATGGTGGCTATTCGCAGATTTGTTGCTCCAGCACCCCAGCCGGAGCCAGCAAGCCGCCTAAGAAGCGTAACGCGTGATGTCAGTTTCTTGCGAAGTGGCTCAAGTGTCGACGGTACGTGAGCGATCTGTCCAACGTTACTCCGAGGTATTTGGGCTCGGAGCAAAAGGGCAGGGTTTCGTTGTTGTATCTGACTTTCAGCTCACGTTTAGCTTCCTCGTTGTTAAGATGGAAGACTGCCGACACCATTTTTGTAGTGCTGAGCTTTAGCTTCCAAGTCTGGAGGTATTCACCTACAGTTGCCATGTCTTTGGTGAACACCCCTTCCACTGCCTGCCAGTCTCCATCAGCATGCATGAATGCTAGACCGTCAGCATATGCATAGTTTCTGGAGACGGTGGTTGGCAGGTCAGAGATGTAGATATTGAGGAGAAGGGGCACCAGGACAGATCTCTGTAGGACGCCGTTCTTGAGGTGTCGTAACCTGCTTCTTTTGCCGTTTCTGGTGGTGAGGGTGAAGCTGCGATTGCCGACCATCTCCATGATCATGCGGACCATGTGTCTATCAGGCAGCAATTGCAGCAGCTTGCATGTGAGGCCGCGGTGCCATATATTTTCGTAGGCTGCTGTGAGGTCGACGAAAACAGTTCCGGCCTTATTTTTAGCCGAAAAGCTATCCTCGATGTCCCATGTCAGCAGGGTGACCTGGTCTACGGCCGACCTCCCGTGTCGGAAGCCCGCCTGCTCCCGAGGGAGCAATGGGTCGATAATTGGATCGACACGAGCATATATGTGTCTCTCGAGGATTTTAAAGAGGACACACAACAGAGATATGGGACGGAAGCTTTTTGGGTCCTCCAGTGGCTTTTCTGGCTTTGGGATCCCAACTATTAGTGCTCTTCTCCATATTTTAGGAGTTTTGAGATGCAGGAAGTGACGAAGTCGCAAAACCAAGATTTGAGAGCTGAACTGGCATGGTGTATGAACTCCGGGAAGATGGAATTCAGTCCTGGAGACTTTCCTGGCTTCAGGCATCTGAGGGCAGCAGCAAGCTCCTCCGGCCTAAAGGGTTCAGACGTACTCTGACCCTCAGGTGTTGGGATATTCCATAGGTCGGACAGCTCCTTGTTGACCAGCCTGGTGGACTCGGGATCTCCGGTCCTGTGTGCCCCGTTCTTCAAGAGTTGCGCGGCGATGGAGTTTGCCGAGACGGGGCACTGGCCAAAGGAGCGTCCAAACCTGCCAGTTAGTTTGTTGATGGTTCTCCACGCCTTATGGCTAGAGTGCGAGCAGTTGATGGGATTGACAGATTCCTCCCATCGCTCCTGCTTCTTCTGCCCGAGCCGAGATAATAGGGACGAAGCGGCTCTATCAGAGTCAGTCACCACTGGGGCCCGGGTGAAGGAACGATAAAGGGTCTCGCACTCTTTGTCCCACCATGGAACATAGTTCTTCCGACGACCACATGGGATGCATTGTTTGGCCGCAAATAATAGGCTCTCGCTTGCCTAAGTTACAACAGATAAACAATACATCAATAAGCACTTTACATTTTTAGATTTTGAACTTGTGTTCAGGGCCGGATTTAACTAATTCGAGGCCCTAGGCTAATCCACTTTTGAGGCCCCTTCTCCCACTGCTATCGGGAAAAAATGGAAAAGCGTTAATCAATTTGCATAAAGTCGAAAATGACGATATTGACGGTCTAAATTTACGGTCAATAAAAAATTCTAAATCATTACTGGAGTGCCCCACGATCACTGTGCTTAAGTCGCTACTTTCGGCGCAAAAACATTCAATGACGCGTAATGGTTGAAATCGTAGTTGTTGGCTGGCGGGAACAGGATAATTATTTTTGCAGACAAACCAACCTGAAACGCCGAGGTTAAATGGTTGACAAAACACAAGGCCCACGTTTTTTATGTTTCACATCTGTTTTTTCTTATGTGTGCTCAGAAAAATCAAGAACACTGCACCTATGTATGGCGGGATAAAGACGTTAAAGCACATTTTGAGGACCACGTTGCGACTTGCTTACCACGGCCGTAAAAATCTCGCACACACGAGCAAAACACGTCAACTAAAACGATCCAAATAGTTGCAACTGCTAGGTTCACGATTTGCGTGTTTGTTACTTTTTCAGACTCCCGAGAATCGAACGTAACGAAACCGTCAAGCGAAAGGGTGTAAGGTTTCGAACCAGAATCTTAGCCAGAAAGCTTGCAATAGGGGGTTTACATTTGCGCAGGTGGACTTCACATTCTGAAAATCAGATAAAATCTCCACTGGTTTATATTGTTTCATATTTAAATTTGGAGGGACTTAGCCCACCAATGGTCCCTTGTGGCGACGGGACTGGTTGAAACTTCCCTTATGTTGACATATACAGCAGATAACTTTCGGCCAGCAACATTTTAAACGAGAATTTAGAAACCCTCCAGCCTGCATTCAATATTTCCCATATGTATCATAAGCTGTGTTGTTGTTTTTGATGGTAAAGTAACTAGAGTTGTTAATGACGACACACACTAGTGGTTGCTCGGATCCTGCATGAAATTTAGACAGACCGCAGTCGTGGTGTTGAAAAATTCATTTCGAAACTAAGAAAGACTTGCAAAAAATGGGAAGATTGGTCTTTCATGCATTTTTGTGTGAAATGGAACTGGATTATATTACTGTCAGCAGATTGTTGCTTGTCCCAGTAGCAAAAGGTTTGTGAAAGCAATAACAGTTGGTTTCAGTCAATTTATCCGAAATTATTCTGGCTGCAGTATTGCGTTCTGCTGCCTTGTGTACGACTTTGAAACATCTTACGTAAATGGTTCGTGACTACACTTTTAACTCTACCCACACATGTCCTGCAACCTCATAGAGTTTTGTACGGATTTTCTGTAATGAATCAGAAGCAATTCTTTCGCGTATTTCAGCTCTTTGATCCGATGGTCAAATATTTCTATCAGAAAAACGCTTGAAAGAATTCGCAAATCATATTCATTTAGTGAAAATGATTAAAACCTGAAATAACTTTGGCAAAGAGTAGAGTAGCAGTTGTTATGCTGAGTCGCCCGAAGCCACGACCCCAAGGATGACAGGTGCCTTCATGTGGCCCTCCCTGTACTACATTGCTACAAATGTCAACCAAACCTGTCACTAAGAGAGCAACCACTGCTACCCGTGCTGGATGTGTTCAGCGTGGGCAGGGTAGGGAAACGCCTGGGCCGAAGATGACTCAGTACTGCATATCACATATATGCAGTGCTGTAGGAGTTGCACGGTTAGCACAGAATATTCGGCATAGCAGTACACGTGTGCGATTGCCTCTGCAGTGGCGTTTAGGTGCCTCTATTGAATAATAACGATATTTCATATTTAACAATATTCACAAGCCTATGTTGGGTTTGATAGGGTAAATCATAGCAACTTAATCTTCAAAACAACGAAAAATCACCATGCAAGGTATACGTTTATGCTGGCTTCCCTACTTTTTGCTTGGCCTTGCAGTGGCTCCCCACTTTTTTAATGCTAGAATTGCCACTGCTGCTGTGACCCCTTTCTTTGTCTCTTTAGTTGGCAGAGTGACTCTTGCTTGCTATTCAAGCTCATTAAGGTCTTCTCGCACTAGCTCAGCATGGGAGCTGTACGAACTTGCGCAAGTACTCAATAGCAATCTGATTTCTGAATGACTTTGAAAAAAATTTAAATGGAAAAATCACACTTAGAAGTACCAAACGGGCTTTACGTAATAGAAACGCTAACAAAACTACAATATTGCTCAGATGAAGCAACTATGTGTTTATTGTAGGTCTGTAGGATAATGCTGCTGAAGCGGAATTTCCCGGTTGAGTGCTCCGCTGCAAGGTGCGATTTGTAATCGTAAGTTTCTGAAGTTATTTAGTGACGTCGAGATTCGAACCGTTGATTTTTTATTGAGGAAGTCGTTAGTGACGTCACAATTTATCTATGCCTTAACCGACTTGACCAAAGAACCGCTTCCAACGTCGCTTCAGATCGAGGGATTTCAACTTTCGACTTTTGTTCGGTACTTTCCATTAGTACTGTCCCTTTGGACTTCATCGATTTCATGTAGTGGCACTCGCGTGACCACTACACTGCTATAGTCCTACACATTGCTCTTATCTGCAGTACAGCTCTAAGCTTTGCTCAGGTGCATTTCAAACACGAACAGCCACAGTTCCTTCGCCGGATTCCCACGTAACAATCGGTACGATTCAGCAAACAGAGGAAGCAGCCAATGTGCTTTGAGTATATCGATTCAATCAGGGCTCCCATTGCTGTTTTGTTCACCCAGATCTGTTTTTTTCGAGTGCATCTGAATGAAAACTCCCGTTAAATCTGTTAAATCTAATAGATCTCCCCGTCATTGCAGTGTCCTTATGCGATCACCAGGCAAAAAAAGGACTTATATCGGTGAAACAAAGCATGTTCAGTCAATGTTGCACCCTCAAACCAGCATCGATATCATAGACTGAAGGTTGCTTGCGATCCGGTAAAGCCAGTCATGCAGTTGCATGTACAACAAAAGTAACATGAATAAGTAACAAACGGTTACGTAAACAAGTGGAAGATTTACAGTTGGGTGAACTACGTAAAAGGTCATTGTCTCAGATGCCAATTGAAGGAATTGAATATTGATGAAACAATGCTTTAAGAATGAATGTTTAAACCTTTTGGCTACCCTATGCAATGCAAAAAGAAAAAAAAACGATTTCCATTGCAGGAAAGATATATTGCCAGCTTAGGTTTTTTAGATTTCGTTGTAGATCAAGATCTCACAAAAGATCCAAGTTCAATAGCAAATGTGGTCCTACATTTTCCCCACCTTATACCTGAAGAACAGCTGGAGGATATATCAATAGTTTAAACATGTCTTTGTCCAATAAATCTATCCCTGATTTCTGGTATTATCTGTATAACATCAAAGACGGCTTTGATAACCCGGAGTTCGGAATATTTTATGATTTAATGACCAGATTTATGGTTTTGCCAGTCTACTGCATCACTAGAGAGAACATTTTCGCTGCTAATCTTATTAAAACAAATACAAATTTACTAAAACCGAGACTGTTTAAAAAAGTGTTGTCAAAACAAGCATTGTCAAGAAGCAGCCATAAAAACGGTTATTGGATACCTAAGCCTGAATTTCTGAGAAATGTCATTCATAGAATATGTCACCAGCGTTGCATAAAGTGTCTTGAACAACGGGATCCAAATGTCACACGCTCACGCTGCGGACAAAAATATGGAAGAGGAACTTTAAGTAAAGCAGGATTTTAATCACTGTTTTAGCTCAGGTATTTTCACCCGTTCCCTTTTTGCAAATTAAAATTTCCGTTTTTTTGGGCAGAGAAATGTTTTTTTTCATCTAGGCCCTACAATCTGAGTGTATTAGAAATTACTGATTGGGAGCCCTGGACACAATAGTCGGCGACTCGGAATGCGGCTTGACCAACGGTTGTACTGAAATTCATGCAAACTGGTTGAAAGACCCTGGCATTATCAACAAAGAATCTGATTAGGTGAATAAAACTAAATTTCATGAATAATTAAAACATAAAGTTTGACTAATATTTATCGATTTGATCATATACCGGCAATTAAATTTATGCTTACCACAGTATCCTGAAGGCCCTCTTGGATCTTGAGGCCCTAGGCTTAAGCCTATATAGCAGGGGTGGCCAAACTGCGGTTCGCAAGCCACATGCAAAGGTTCGAAGAGCCACATGCGGCTCTTTGAGCTTTTCGAAAAATTATACATTTGTTTTTTATTTTTTATTTCTATTGCAAAGTTTAGAAATATTGTAAAATGTTTCTGCCATACAGTATTACTTTTGCAAATCGTTCCAAAAAGAATTATGATGTCACAGAAGCAGTGGCATGCAGAGGGGAGGCGAATGGGGCGACGGCCCCGAGCATCCAAGCCGGGTGGCATCCAAAGAGTGAAATTGCAAGAATTAAAATGCTGTGTAACTAGATGATTTTTCCTATTGTAAGGTTGCTAACACATGCTGCATTGATCTGATTTTTCAAAACTTGTTTTTTGGTCAATATTAGTTTTTACGTATTTCAAATGCCAGTAATCCCCACATTCTTTAATACCAGGGACATATGCTGTAGGTGTGCAGCGCAGACCCAGTCAAGCTGATAGTGACGTGACTTATTCCAGGTCGTGCGATCAAGGGAAAGTCACAAAAAAAGGATTGAAAGACAGGGACGCCGGAGCAGCGGTAAGGCAGTGGAGGCAGAAGAAAAGTTGAGGGCAATTTACGCGTATGAAAAACAAAAATCGTTACCAATTATGCTTGTCTTTGTTCAACTACATTCTACAATATTGACCTCACAATAATAACTTAATTATAGAAAATCATTCTGAATTTTCTGGGTGTACGAATAGCTGCAATAATTTTGCTGCAAAACGTTCTTGATAAACCATGAAATTACCTATGATATTGTTATCAAAAGGCACCACTACCCCCGTTGCCCTTATTTCGTATGGTCAGGGGGCAATTCACCTCATGCTCCGTCTTTCCGGCGTCCCTGTTGAATGATAATATGGACATTTAATTGATTTTCTGAGCCAAATTTCAAAACTGCCTATTTCAACTTGCTTGATTTAGATGACTTTTTGATGCGTGCATGGATCGCTAGTTTTCCATGTCGTTGTTTGATGTGGCAAACCGGGGTGTGCGCTAATACAACCGCACACCTGTACTTGCAAAACGTGTATCATTTCTAGCTTTGTCATTCATGGGCAGTTCAGGCGGATTGATCATAACGGCTCACGCAAGCCTGTATCTGTTCTGTCCCCCCAGTAGTTGTACATATAACAGCCACATAACTAAAAACGAAATCTTTCTTGCGTACTTCAAGCGCATTCTCAATACTTGCGTAGATTAGCAAGTTTCAAACTGCCAAACTCGGTGTCCGCCACTCCAGCCGCATACATTCTCTGCTCGATTGTTATTTACGAGACATTCGCGCGTACTGATGTTTTCGCAGTTGTAAACTGTCCTGTCGTGGTGTTGGGTGTGCTTTACCCCACTGTTGTAATGCGCAGCAGCCTTATACTCAGGGGGTGTAGTGTAGAACTACGTCCCTGCTTATACTGTGTTTTTGCTGTTGTGAAATGCGCTGACGGAACACTGAGTCTGTTCTACTCCCCTGTTTTAACGCGTTGCCGGATGTTTTTGCAGTTATGAACTTCTCTATCTTAGCGTTGAGTGCTGTGTTTTGCTCCAGTCTCATAACTTGGAGCGCTGTTAATTTATGTTAATTACAGTAACACATTGTACAACAACGAGTAAGGATAGTGTGTATAGAATAGTATGCATGCTATGTCAACAAAGTTTGCCAAAACGTTGGTTTGCAAACGTATATACGACGTCATATTGTGACGTCACAAACAGTTTATATGCAGTAAAAATGACTACCATACGCCACTGCTCAATGCTAGAATTTGGTAAGGGGGCTTACAATCCAAAAGTCGTCCCGGGCATCACCAGACCTCTGCACGCCACTGCACAGAAGCGTAGATTGCAAATAAATTCGTGTTTTTAGATTTTTATGTTTGCGGCTCTTGGCAGCTTGGGTTTTACGATATGCGGCTCATACATAGAGCAGGTTTGGCCACCCCTGCTATATAGCTTATAGGTAAATCCGGCCCTGTTTGTGTTGGCTGAAAATGTGACAAAAACGTTCAAAGACACATCGCAAGCAAAAAGCTTTGAATTATTTATGTAATGCAAATTATTAGATATTGGGATGTCGGTGTCCTGCTTCTTTTGAACAATGTCGCAACTTCTTTTTGAATACTGGACTTGTGGGATTGATGTTCTTTCTTCACATCAATAGCCCACTGTACAAGCATGTGAAGCAGTATTCAATAAAACAATCAATCAAACGGTCTCCAAGCAAAATCATCCGGTCCGCAGCCCCTTTACAAATTGCAGTAACTGTATGGCCCGCCTAGTGGTATTGTATTTTATTAATCTGTCCTTCTTGTAACTTCTTGTAATGAATACTTATGAGAAACCGCACTGTGCTATAAATGTACTGTGTGTCGTATTTTGGGCTTTCGTTATGAACTGTGAATCTGATTAAAACTCCATAAATTCCTAAGTTTCAACAACATCATAAACAGCAAAGGGAACTTAATTGTTTGTGGAAGATTGGTACTGCCCACCATATCTTGTAGAGCTTGTTTTTGGCCTGCCACTAGGGAAAGGTTGCCAACCCCTGTGTTATAGCTTCTGCATTATATTCTACACAACGCTGTATAATCTATTGACTGTGTGAACCATTGTTTTGTCACAAAAGCCAATGCACTACTACTACTAGAGCAGTGGTTCTTAACCGGGGAGCGCGGCCCCCAGGAGGCGTCAACAAATTTCCAGGGGGGGCGAGCCCTTAGATTCTCTACAACATGGAAAGTTTTTGAACGGGAATGTGTCCCTTCCAAACGTTACGCCAGTGCTAATTTTACGCCCCTACATGTTATGTGGTTTAGTTCCGGCAGAGATGGAAGTCGGGGTTAAGTTTTATGAAATTTTGCAGGCCGAATTCAAGCCTGCATACAAACATTCAGGGGCGCAACTAGAGAGGGGGCTGTTTAGTCGGCATGCCAAGTCCGTTTAACAATAACATCTGTGCCGTCCTCGCATTTGAGAACAGCATAGTGCACATATAATTTCAAGGTAGCTGGCTGCATCGCAGAGTGGCTCGCCTAATTCCAGATAAACATGAATGTATGCACTTTGCACAGTTCCACCACACAGCGTGGGATATCGCTATGGCTTTCTGTAATTCGACGAGCTTTCTGCAACGTGTCCTACACCTGCGTAATACTAATTTTCTACAGTACTCCCTCCGTGTTCTTCTATGATGCGACGATGTATATTTATGACGATTCAACTGCACTTGAACCCAGGGGTGGATCCAGCCCGTAAATTTAGAGGGGCCGATTTCGGTAATATTTGGCAGTCAATCTCAGTTGGCAGTCAAGTGTCTTTCCGAATTGTACAAAATCATGGTGAAAAAAGTTACTTTCGTAGAATTTAGGGGGGATCGCCCAAATTGCCCCCCTCCCAGGATCCGCCCCTGCTTGAGCCCCACTCGTGTTGATTGTTAGACTAAGTCCTTAAAAGTGGCTTGGCAGCTACAGGCCACCATACGATGTTGACTCTTTGGCCAAAGAAAATAGTAACACTGTTTTCTGGCCATCCCAATGGCGACACTCAGCTTGTTAATCTCGGAACCGTGCCTTTCACTCACACTAAGCGGCGCGGAGTAAGCGTTTAGTCTACAAATAAATATAACATTTCTATTGGAATATCCTGTGTATGAGATTAACCGCAGGCTACTATATGTTTCACGTATGAATGGTTTTGGTTTGATATTCTGGAATCTTATGTGAAAACGCGGTTATAGCGTTTAACCGATATACAAGTGGAGAAATCTGTATTCACTTTGCGAAGTAGTGTGCGGCTGTAAAACTACGTAGAGTGAATAAAACAAACAAAGAATTTGCAAAGGTTCGCATAAGTTTAAAAAAACAAGCTATTGCAATACATCAAGCACGCTGGCTAGAGTGGGAACATACATATCTGTACCGGTAAACCTTGCGCAATATCGCTCGAAAGAAAACGTTTTCCATCTATTGCTGAAAAAAAATGATGCACGAAATATTGGCCAAAAATTTGAATTCAGTATGATTTTGGGTGCAGGGCTGCATACAATACAGCCTGCCGTAGCGAGCAAGCGTTAGGAGTCCTCAGGTTCAATGCAACGTTTCTGCCTTTGAGGCCTATTGTGAATAAATATGTACTTCTTTCTTGAACGATGCAGAAAGTCTAACAACGTATGGTTGCGCGCTTTGATGCAGTAAAATTGTTTATAATCGTCCTTATCCTTTGAACACTACAACCGCATTTTACTTTGCGACTCGTACGTTACGTACGAGTGCTCGTACGTTACAGTGTTTGTTTTGAGTGCGTGTGCATCCCACAATACTTCCGTACTTTACCTGGAATTGACCAGAGTCGGGCTGAATGTAGGGTTGTATCAAGTGTTACAGGTTAGCGAACAATAGTGTTCAGAATGTGTCTTGTTCTACATACAAACTCGCTATTAATCATTCTGTTATATCCCTTTTTGTCAATCTGCATTGTGCAGACTGTGTGTGTTTGTACTAAATGGACTTCGTGTCTGTTACAAATTCTTAAATTAAAAAAATTAAATACATTTCTCAAAAAATGCATTTTTTTTACAACTTATTTAAAGTTAGGGGGGCGTGAAACAAAGAAAAATTACTTTAGGGGGCGTGACGGAGAAAAGATTAAGAATCACAGTACTAGAGTAAGCACCATAGCACCCTAATAAATCATACATGGAAATCTCCATATGCAAGTTAATTCTCGTTTGGCGTATGTACCTCATCAAATATTTTAGCAAACATGTTTCTCTGATGAGGTAAGTAACGTTTTGCAAAAACCTGCATTGTAAATACTACTCACCAACTTCCTTCCCTAAAGAGGTTTTCGACCAACTGCGATGCAGTTTTTTTTCAACGAATGTTTTCGAGGAATATTTTAAGTGTTTCCGATATGATGAAACAGGTTAAAAGGCTTTTTTCAGTGAATCATTGTAGGACTCAAACGTTTTATTTCGGCCTAAGACAATTCAAAAGATGACACAATGGACCGCACTTTTTTCTGAATTTTAAGAGGAAAAGATACAAATAAGGTATATGTTTATTAATGGCCTTAAGCCTGTTGCACAGTGAGGTAAAACTGTTGCTGCACCGTTGCACTTCTGACTATATACCAATTAGGCCAGCGCTTTTCAAACTTCTTTATGTTATGGCACAGTAATACATTCTGGATTTGGTTGCGGCACACACACTTCCTGAGTTAAGATGAAAAGTTAAAACCAAAAGCAATGCAAAGCGGACCGAAAAGATTTGCAACATAATGTTTTGTCAAAACAAAACTTTCGGGGCACACTTCAGCCTCTTCAGCGGCACACCAGTGTGCCGCGGCACACAGTTTGGGAAACACTGAATTAGGCTATTAATTGTCTCGATCTTAAATATGATCGCTTTATCTTTAACTTCGACTCTTACGAAACAGCATGTGCTGGAGTAAACCATCAGAAATGGTCTGAAATTTCAAGGCTATACACAACACTGCTTTGTGCAAAGTAAAACGTTCTGCAGCATTGGAAAATGTGCAATATATGAAACGAGACGAATATTTTTGATGCTATAGAAACCATAAAACGAATTTTATGAATTGTTTGAAAGATTTGTGAATGTTGGTGTTTTGAAAAAGCGAAACAGGTTCAACAAATTGATCTGTTTAGTTTCGCTACACGCGCTTTTTGTACTCTTTCGAAGTGTCACCAGTGGCCTGCGGCATAAATCTCCGCTTGCTTGGGCCAAGTGTCAACTTAGCCTGTTAATGAATTTATTACAGCGAAAATTTTCTTGGTAATCTTATAAAGCAGCACCGAAATTGCAGAAGTGACATAGAAAATTTATCAAAATGTCAGTCAATACGATTTTGAAACAATCGATAACAATGTTCCGGCAGAAAGATTATCTGTAACGTTTTGTTTTAATATGCGATTCAAAAGCTGTTCATAGTATGCTGGTCATAAAACCGTAAGCACAGTTAATAGTTGGCATGACGTGACCGAATTGTAGGTGCTGAATAAATATAAGCACTTTGTTGAAAGGCAAATTAAATGAGAGGAAGAAATAAAGCCAGATAACCATTCTTCGTTTTGGCGGTATACTGTATGCACAAAAAACGCGTCGGCAATTTTGAAATGCTTTGCTTGCCAAAAAGGTCGCGCCAACCTGCTTGACCAAAGGAAAGTTATACAGTGGCTTTTGCGGCATTGGGGATGATATGCTTTCAGCTTTGTAGTTCTTTTCCTTTGCACAATTTCATGCAGCTGCCGCTTCCGTGACTGCTACAGCAATTAATAAAGTGCCAGTGATCTTTCTAAATCACCTTATAATTTTCCTGGATTTCAATTGTTGGTGGTTTATCTGTAATCTGTAAAAGTGTAGCAACCAAAGCGTCATTCCCCTTTACGCGCCTTTTCACATTTCTTGGCCATTGCCATGGGTGCAAAAGTATCATAAATTTGTGTTGCAGTTGTTATTTACTGGATAAGACAAATTGTTTTGTTTTGAGCAGAAATGCATTTGTATGCTGCCACGAAGGCAATTTCCTGCCACAGCACAGCTTACCAATTAACTTCAGGCTCAAGCTTTTTCATCATGCATTTTCAAACAAAACTTGTTTCGAAACACTTACTTAACCAATTTCATCCCTATTGTTATAGTCGGAACAGACTTATTCCATAGAGGCCTAATTCGTGACCACATTTGATGAAATACACATGAAGTGTACAAATTGTTGCATATAATCATTTTTATGCGCAACATGCACTTTCTGTCTTCCTAAATAAGCGTCGCACCTGTGGAAAAATCTTTCCAAGTCAGGCAAGAATGGTAGATTGCTGCAGTTTTATTTTAACGCAAGTTCTCCAACTAATCATTTCAATTTCAAACAATTCAGCAAATTAAAGAAAGGTTTGAACACATGACTTGCCGAAACAACACCGCATAGGTGATTATTAAATACGCCCGGTGCAAAACGCAAAACAACTGTTTCACAAGAGTTACATTGGATTCAACGGGCACATGTTAGCATGTAACATTGTAATCCCAATCACAAATGCTGCCGTTGAAAAGCGTGCCGGACGAGCACTGTTGTACCGTATCATTTCCATTAACGCACTGGTGAAATATTGAGCAGTCGTTGGGATCTGCATAGTTGCCGTCTGCTTTTCCCTCGCAAGTGAACTCTGAAAGAATAAAATTTCCAAAGCTTTTTTTCTCACGCATCATTATTTCCATGTATTCCTAGAACTAAACCATCATCTAAAAGCATGTCATAAAACAACGAAACTTCATGATCTATATATGTATAGCACGTTGCGTCGATGCATTGGATCCGAAATCTTTTGAAGTTAAAACCCCAGGACGTATATCTTTGAGTACGTCACAGCACATCTTTGCGTTTGCGTCATTTTAAACTTTGCCGTCGACTTCATCAACACACTTTGCAAGAGAAGAACAACGCAGGGTCTTCGTTGGTAAAAAGTTTACAAACAGAACAGACTGACTCTAGGAAGTCTTGCAAAGTTGCACAAGACAGAACTACCAACAGACGGTGAATAAATGAAATCAAATCGGACGTTTTGAAACACAACTATTTTCACTGTTAACAAAGATCGAATGAAGGGCACGAATAGACATAGCACAGCACAAAGGATGCGTGTACGTTTTTCTGTGCTTGTGTGTCGCCAGAGTGCTAATATTGGGCAACGGTTTTGCTCTTCATTCGATTTTTGCTGAAAGGAAACAGTTGGTTTTATAAATGTCCAAGAAGGTTTTGTTGAAATCATTCTGTTGTTATTTCCTATTGGGAAAAAGCTATAGCATTGTTGACGGGATTGTAGAAGTTTGATTCACAGCATCTTTTCCGCGTGTGTTTGTTGTCCATATAACGGCAGGGTAGCCAACTTGCAATTGATGACAAACGCCAGACTCTTTTTTAAATAAACATGGCAATAGAAAACTTGCTAAAAATGTGACGCAATTCTTTTATGCCGAGCTATTCTAAACGCTGCCGAAGTGACTTGGTTTCATAACTTTTGAACTTACTTTTACCAGAGTGGGTATTATCCATAAAATTGATACTGTCAAAGGCATTGGAATAGAAAATGTTTTAACTATATTTTTCTGCTAGAACAAAGTTGCTGTCAGGTGCAAGGTGCTTTTGCATGCACAGTAAAAACAGTGTTGTGTCTCCAACATTACGCGTACTTATTCAATTACGTAGAACCATTAGCGTTTACGGCTTACTGACGCTTGGCAAAAAAAGAAAACAAAAAATAAGATACTGTATATACTATCATGACAGTACACGGTTGGCAAATTAGAGACTCGCTGTTTTCTGGTTTTCTGAAGATGTATTGATCATAGTTTAGCAGCTTTTGGTTTATACTTGGCATAAAAAGTGCGAAAGAGACTAACGCAGCATCAGGTAGATTTGGTCCATATACAAATTCAGACCAACACCACATTATGCTTTTATCAGCAGGAAAAGCTATTTGCATAGCGGAGACTTCCTTGCGAGCGTGGCAGAGGCGGAGCTCAAATATAGCCATCGTCAGGGCCGCAACCAGCGAAAAATTTCGGGGGGGGGGGCAAAG
>Ga0210059_1005705_pt1 | contig 20007 bp, 14 predicted proteins | sample Ectturendosymbi2_FD_188042 | JGI IMG/M metagenome (GOLD analysis project Ga0210059, IMG submission 188042) | Ecteinascidia turbinata endosymbiont from Florida, USA - Sample 2 (SPAdes) (version 2) | ecosystem: Host-associated > Tunicates > Ascidians > Unclassified | place: Key West, Florida... | reverse complement strand
GAAGAAAGCTGCTTCAATATTTCTCAAATCTCGAAAATTCATAACCGCTTGGTTTGATAACGAATGTGTTGCTACGCCTGTGGTACTGCCAAAGAACATTTTGCAATGCACCTGATCTCGACTTACGGTACAATGTTGGTGAAAAACTAAGAAATAAACATCAATATTCTGATCGCTAAAGGGGGTGCTTGAGCCCCTTCAGCACCCCCCCTGGCTGCGCCTTTGTCTGTGCTAACCATGCAACTTCCGCAGCACTACACATATGAAACGAAACAACACCATTTGTGCCGGCCCCACATGAACGAAAATAGCTGCAAGTCAAAACATTTCACATGAAAGCGAAATGGTTTCAACCACGAATTCCATCCTGACACAGACAAGTAGGTTGTTGATAACCAAACAGTTTCGTAAAAATATTCTTACCACGAAGCAAATTAAAAAAAAAATAAGCCATCTGCTGCCAACAGAGTGGTGACTAGTGACCAATCCGTTTTTGTGGTAGCTTACGGACAATTCTTAATGGTGATGTAACAATTTTGTGTAGCTACTATCACAAGTGTAATACCCACCTGCAGCGTGAATAGGGTAAGGATTATTCAATGCACTATGCAGATAACAACAGCAAGATTTAGGCACCTAAAGTAGCACAGCCGCGCCGTTGGTAGGTACGTGTACATCGACGTAATTAAGGCGTGTACCTGGTAGCAAGAAGTTACAGCAGACATAAAACCTGCTTTGCAGAATATCCCAACAAAGTCGTTCATTTCAATATTCACCCTTAATTTTCCTCTGGATAATCCTCAGAAGCTGACTGTTAAACCCTGCCTTAATTTATGACTATCTTGACATAAGCGAAACACGAACTACCTCAAACAAACCAAAACAAAGATTCAGACAAATAGAAAATGAGCAATGTGATTCTCACACAAATCCCTACGCAGTCTACGTCAATTTCATATCAACATCAACTCAAGGTACCTTAATCCTTCAAGTCGTCAACTGTGAAATTTATCAACGAAGTCATCTAAATCTAATTTTTTCAGTTCGTAAGCTTTCAATTGAAAGTAGAGCAATGTCATTCAATCTTTCACTGGTCATGGAGTTTCTGAGAAATATTTTCACTAATTTCATTTTTGGAAAAATTCTCTCGCGTGAAGCGCTGTTGACGGGAAGAGTTACAGCTACAGCATTAGTAACAACTTGTACTGTGTAAACCAGGGGTGGGGAACCTGCGGCCCGCGTGAACATTTTAAATGGCCCGTATCAGAATTTTCGTTAACCAAGCTAGAGTATACAGCAACCAGTCAAAACGAAGCTTCATAATAAGCAGGTACTTACAATTAACAATTAATATCTTCAGACAGTAAATCAAGAGAAGTCGCTCTTCATCATAGTTAGATAAAGGTAGAATTTTACGAGGATGAAATTAATGGATTTTGGGGCCCACCAACGATAATGCACAATTCATGCGGCCCGTGATAATAAATATGTTCTCCACCCCTGGTATAAACAATCAAACACAGCTTTGTAAAGAGCTATAAACGAAAGTAATTGTTCGAGCGATGTAGGCAGCTGCGACTCTTTCCGAAGCAAATTCTTTGCCAGAGGCATGTCATGTTTTAAATTAAATCATTTTCCCCAAGTGAATATGCATTTGCGAATTCTTTCAAGTATTCTTCCGATAGAAATAATGTACCTCAGGGGCAAAGAGCTGAAATACCGGAAGGAATTGTTCCTGAATCATTAAAGAGAAAATTATTACAAAGTTCTTTGAGGTTGCAGGACACGTGTGGGCAAACTTGAAACTGAAGTCATGAATCAGTTACGCAAGATGCTTCGAAGTCACATACACAAGGCAGCAGAAGAACACACGCCTGCAATCAGGATAAATTCGGATAAATTAACTGAAACCAATTCTTAACGGTTTCACAAACGTTTTGCTACTGGGACAAGCAACAATCTGTTGACAGTAATACAATCCAGTTCTACCTCACGCTGAGTGCATGGTAGATCAACCTTTCCATTTCTGCGACTGTTTCTTAGCTTCGAATCGAATCTTTCACCACCACGGCAGCGGTCTGACGAAATTTCACGCAGGATCCGACCAAACACTGGTATGTGTCACCATCAATAACTCCCATTACATTGCCGCCAAGAACAACAACCCAGCTTATAATGTATTTGGGAAATACTGAATGCAGGCTAGAGGACTTCTAAATTATCGTTTATATATTGCTGGCTGAAAGTTATCTGCTGTATATGCCAATCAAACGAACTTGAACGTGAATTTCAGCACACAACTGGGGGGACAAAAATCTGGGGTCTATGGTTCCCAGCCCCCCTTAGAATCGCCACTGGGAATACAGTCTAGTATATACTTCATAAAATATACACGATTTGAAACTAAGGCGGTAGCCGTTTACAGTATGTAGAATATGCATATTCTTTTGCCCAACAGTCAGCAGGTTTCACACATTTACTAAAATTATAAAGGGTGGCTGTGTTTTTGTCAGGATTTTTGGAAATCTATTTAAGTATATAAATAAATAGCCACTTCTACGAATGTTTCTTATCGTCACACCTATTCGGACTTTTACAACGCATAGTTATAAGCGATGAGCAGGGACGCCGGAACGTCGGTAGGGCAGGGGGGGCAGAAAAAATTTAAGGGCAATGGAAATGTATGAAAAACAAAGAAAATCGTTACCAATTATCAGGACCGTAACTAGGAGGGGCGCAGGGTGCATAGTCTCCTCTGAAAAATTTTTTGTCCCTCCCTGGAAATATGTGTTGGACATAGTTTAAAAAATTTAGGCCCTCTCAGTAAACTCTTCGCCGCCTCCCCTGGTGTCCCAATCTGGTTAGGGCCTGCCAGTTATGCTTGCTACAGTTCAACAATAATGTTGTGATCAAAAATAATAAAACAAACTATAGACTACTTCTTTCAATTCGATCTTGACAAATTACAAAATCACTTATGAAAAGACACCTTTGCCCTTGTTGGCCCTCGTTTGAAAGGTCACGGATTCAGTGCTACCGTTCTCCGACGTTGCTGCTTGCAGCTATCAGCAGTCACTGTCTCGTTACATTACCTGCTAAGATGTTTGCTTTCAAGAGTCACATGCAACAAACGGCCTAATATCGTAACTTGAACTGAAAATTTGAAGATTTGTTGCCATGTTATTATTACACGATAAAGACCAACAGGAAAACAATCCGCTCGCAAGTTTGGCAACTTGCCCCTGCAGGCAGTAGCGTAGTCAGTCCAAAAATTGCTGGTGGGGCAAAAAATTTGGTGGTGCCCAAAATGTTTGATTTTAGGCGCATAACACTATTTTATTTGTGATACCGCCTCACAATGTATAAATGACTATATGTTCTAAAAATTTGGGGGGTATGTGACCCCTAAGCCCGCCCTGGCTACGTCTATGCCTGCAGGTAAAGGAGCGGACATGAGTGAACTGCAAGCTCAGCACTGTACAACCCCAGGACAGTGAAACCGGCTCTTGTGCCGTGTGAGTGTCGTACCGGCAAATAAGCTGTTATTGCAAGAAATAAATCAAATAATGGGAATTGAGCTGCTGACGTCAAATTTTCTAGAAAGTTTTAGTTCTTAGTCCCAATTTCCAGAGAGGGGCAAATGCCCGTTCTGACCCCGGGGCAGATCCAGCCAATAAGGTAAGGAGGGCGATTTCAGTAATATTTGTTAGTCAAGCCTCATTACGGGTTCACGATTTCAGTAACATACAGTATGTTAGTCAAGTCTCCTTACGAGAGATGAAGTATACTTCCCAACACTTCTGTGACAAAACAATGGATGAAAAAATGGCCGTGTATTGCGAATGCTGTTTTCCGAATTGTACACAATCATGGCAAATAACGTTAATTCGTACGTTTTAGGGGGAGCGATCGCCTCAACCGCCCCTCGTGGATTCGCCCCTATTTTGACGCCCCTGCGGACACCCGTAGATTTGACTACCACGAGTTCAAAACTGTTTGCTTGAGTTCAGTGTAAAAGCACACACATAGCCTTAATAGTCATTCTTTTCGCATTTACATGTTTAGCAACAATATTCACCTCAAAACTGATAACAGAAATTACAGAAAACCATTCCGAATTTTAGGTGTGCGCGAATAGCTGCAATAAATTTGTTTCAAATTGATCTTTGTAAATCAGGAAATTGCTTATGACACTGATATGTAAGGGCATCTGTGCCCCCGTTGCCCCCCCCCCTTTCAAAGGGCACGGGGGGCAGTGCCCCCGTAATGCAACCCCGTTCCGGCGTCCTTGGTGATGAGCAATCACGAGGAAAAGCAAAACGTGGATCTTACGCAATTTTAGCATTCATCAGAAATTTTAACTGCATAAAACCTAAGTTGGAGGTTAAGCTTTCACTACAATATTTTCTTTAACTTAGCTTTCATTTCAAATTTTCAGCACTTTAAACTTTTCCGACTCTGTTCCAACAGTTACCAAGTATGCTCTAAATTGTAGGTAGGTAAGTGGCTCATTACCTGGTCCAGCAAAGAGCACATATAATCTTGCAGGTCGTTCTCCAATTGTTTGTAGAACTCGCTATATTCTTGCTCCAGATCAACATTTTTGCGAACTTCCCTTATTCTATTGATACAAAATTCCATTGGATCTTCGTGGTAAGTCTGCAAGATATGAACTTATTGCCGTCTATAGAAAACATTCACAAACTTAATTGATGAAAACTAATCTTAAAAACATAAAAGGCTGCTCAAACATCACACTCGGGAACCCTTTAAGTCCCGCGTGCGCCACTTTTCTTGTAAAATTTTGCAATCCTATAACTCGCCAGGCGATTGAGCTAGAGAGTTGTTCAAACCTTCTACGGATTCAGCAAGTCTTGTAGTCAAAATCGAAAAAAACAGTTTTCGGTTTCGGTGGGGGTTTTCTGGAGGTTACGTCATAAAGAGGACATGTTTTGGAAAAACAGGCCACCTTTGGCCGGCCCTGGGCCCCAACCTATTGATCCATTTTTTGTCTCAAAGTTTTGTTGAAAACTAGGAGACAATCCGCGTCTATAGAGTCCTTGATTGACTTGCTAGCACATCTGTGGCCAAAATTATGGACCAAAAACCCAGTTTTGGGCCTAATTCCTAACTTTTATGAAAAGGCATAATTTGCCCTTTCAGGCCAAACTTTGGCCAGCCATAACTCGGCAGCAGATAGAGCTAGAGAGCTGTTCAAACCCTGTAATGACTAGTGGCTTCGTGTAGTTTAGAATATAAAAAACATTTTTTAAATTTGGATGGGGGGTTTGGGGCCAATGGGCTCATGATGGGGGCCTGTTTTGGTTATTTATATGACGTCATCATCCGATCCCACGCGCCAATATTGTGGCTCGCAGTATTTTTGGATTCTAGGCTAAAATACGCGTTTTTAGAGACCTTGGTAAAGTTTCTAGCGTTTCTGGTTCAAAATTTATGCCAAAAATATTCCAAACATGTCAGGAATTCCCCAAGGACGTTCAGGGGATTTCCAATATTCATATTCTACCATTTTTTCCATAACTCATCAACCAGAAATGCTAAAAAGTCCATCAAACCCTCTAAAACTTCGCACTATAGCCTAGAATGCATTTAAATCTCGCGCGGTTTCGCACCGCTAATTATGCTCGATTCACGCACTCCCACGGACCATTGACGTCACGGATTATTCATAGAAACCTGTCAAGACATGTCAAAACAACCTGTGGTTTTGTAAACATAGCCAAAAAGGTCGAAATCGCACGGCGAAAAGTTTTTTTTCAGCCTAAACTACAAGTCTTTCCCCATTCAGAACGGATTTGAACAGCTCTCTAGCTCGATCCGCTGGCGAGTTATGGCCATTTAGAAAAGGGATGTTTTCCACCCCAGACTGGGGTTTGTGGGTGCTGAAATTTTGGTGTTTTGTCCATAATTTCGGCTACATATATGCTAGAAAATCATTCAAGGGCTCTAAAGACGCGGATTTTGGCCTAGTTTTACGAAAAAAATCTTGAGCCATAATAATGGCCCAATGGGTTGGGGCCCAGGGTCAGGTAAAGGTAGCCAAAAACACCCCCACTTGTGGCGTTCCCCCCCGAAAATCCCCAGCGAAAACGAAAAAATTTTTCTTTCGATTTCGACTACAAGACTTGCTGAATCCGTAAAGGGTTTAAACAGCTCTCTAGCTCAATCGCCTGGCGAGTTATAGGATTGCAAAACTCTGCATGAAACGTGGTTTTCGCGGGACTTAAAGGGTTGCAAGATTTTTTAGTTTGCAGTTGTGTTGCACGCTTTTGTTTTTAAAGTGGTTTAGCAGATTTCGGACTACCAGCCACTTTCGTAGGGTTTGTAGCGATGTGGGTAAATTTCCTTATGTTGGGATTTAGTTTAAGACAATTGTCTTCGAAGCGCTTTTTCACTCCTACACTTAAAGCAAGTTAAGTTGACAACCTCATACAGCAGAAGATGTATACAGAAGCGTTAAATGCTTTGCTACTGCAGAATTGGTTTCTACACTGTCTATCCTCATTTACCTCCAGCTCGTGCACCTACCAATACGAACCTCAATCAACAAAGTTAGAGTAAGTCAAGTGCTGCTGGCTTTGCAGCAATGGACACATTTGTCATCAGCTGAAAGTCGAAAATCTGTCACTGAAAATGGCAGACCGTTTCTGTTACTTGACATTTCGCGGATAAACAAAATGGACCTGATTAAGCAATAAGTCAAACGACATTTGAAACGTGAAGAAAGATATTTAATCTGTTTTTTTCTGGTAGCCAAGGCCTGAACATTAGGCACTATATATTTCATTTCGGAAGTTTTTAGAAATTTGAATGAGGTTCGATCTTTTAAACAGAATTTCTATTCAGTTTGCTAAGATATTTGCCCTTGTGCAAAAGGTTATGACACGCGAAGCATGTTTGTGGTTCTGTAAAACAATAATAGAAATTTTGGGAATGACGTAAAATGTACCTTTTCATTAAAGAAAGTCTCATGTGATTTGATGTTGGGAAGGTATGAGAAGTGCAGCACATGAACTGACTCTAGCAAGTACAGTAAAAACATGGGAAGGTAAGAGAACTTACGTCAGCCTCCAGTTATAAAGGCTCCACAAAAACGCTCTTGAGAGCGACAACATTACTATTCAAATTGTAACAACAATTTTCATGAGAACTTTCTTATTGCAGGAGTTGTGAATGTAGAACTTTTTATTTCGACCTTGGGTCATAACTATTGCAACCCGAAATACAAAAAATTGCCACATCGAATTCATTGCATTTAGTCCTTGCATCCATTAATCTCTACCAGTGCCACAAACTAAGAAGCGCTTGCTCCGGCTGCTCAAACTGGTGAAAAGTAATTAGCCTATATGATTACAACATTACCTCATTCCAAAGTGTTATGTAAGCAGGACTGCATTTCGCTTTGCAAAGCATTCTTCGTTTATTTGCTGATTCCCATGCAAACCATATGCCATCAGACCAATCAACAGATTTCTACACAAAAATTGGCCTTTATGCAATATTAAAACATTTTGCAAATTAAGGACAACCTGAAGTGAATCACAACTTGCAGCCGAATGCTAGCAACGTGCGATGAAGTTAAGAATGTAATTTTAAGTGTTCTGCAACAACCATCGATATGCTTATTCCATTATTCAGTGCTTACTTGCTAATCTTCTCAGAATCGAACATGCTCTGTTGCCAGGACAGGGAGCAAGCACCACAGTGAATGGCCATATGTCATATATAAAGCAACGTGTATGAGCAGTCGAAATACGCAAGCCAACAAAATTAGGGCCACGAATTCAAAACGGGGTCTAACATTATTGGCTTTTCGCTGACAACGCACTCGCGGTTGATGTTGATCGGAAAGATGTTTGTAATGCAAAGTTGTAGGAAGGCGACTAAAGTAATCATCAACCATTTGTCAAGTTGCAGGTATCTGCATTGCCATGAACTACTGAGGCAAGCACAAGCGAAAGATGGTAATTGGGGATGTCAAACTAACAGTAAAGCAACCGGCAGCAATAGAGCTCACCCGACGAGATCACTCTGCTGGTACTAGGTTGCCCTGTCATTATATAGGGATAAGTAAATTACGATAATTCGCTTGTGGTGACTATCAAAGTGACTTGTTACTCATGGGCACCATCTAGCTGTGACCATTTATTAACATGTGGCGCCATCTCCAGGACGCCACAGTTACCAGCGAAACATGTGAAGTTGAAAGATTTTTCTTCTGAAAGAAAATGGAATGTGAGATATCCCTGTTTTATACACGAAGCCGGTTTGCATCCATGTTTGAGATCGCCTCAAATGTTGGTACCGCTTTTGAGAGAGATATTCGAGAGGATTTTTCCATTTTGATCTCTGCATGCCGCAGAGGTTTCTTTGTTTAAAACTGCTTTGAATGAAAATATTATAGTTCAGTTTCTTTTTACCTCCAGTATATGATCGTGGTTCTGGAGAAGTTTGAGAGCGTCATAATTGTTGCAGCACGCAGCATGGATCATCGGAGTACTTCCCACTGGAAAGTAACAGTTCTCTCCTTCGATTGACATGCCCCGGCAATCGTCATGCTTCAAGATTATTTCGATGCCAGTAAGAAAATTTTGCTGGATAGCGTGAAATAAACAATCTCCAATTTTTACCTGAAACAGAGTCATGTGTACAATATTTCAGTGTGCCGCATCATGGATGAAGACTTGGAAGGGGTATTCCTTTTCCCACACAACCAGCTTATTTTTCAACTCAAATAACAAAATTTTGTGTTGTTCGCGCTTTTATTGCATCTTTAAAGTATTTCGCCTGTCACTAGCAACAATACTGTTCAATGCCTGGTTTACCACACTGCACAAATATAGCCGGCAAATTTTTAAAGCTACAAAATCAGTTGCAAAATGTTTCAACTGGACATAACACTGAAAGGCTTGTCTAGTTTAGACATCAATGTCGTTTCACAACCCGTTAAGGGGCCTATTAGTGGGAACGAGGGCGTGCCTCTGAAGCTGGTGCACTGAGTTCGACAAACTGAGGGACTTCATAAACGGTACTTGCGGCCTGCCCAGCGCACGTCTCACAGTTAATGGATGGGTACAAGGTAAAGCTTCACACGCGGTGCTGCCAATGGCACTTCCAGTGCAACATTCACTGCGAAAGCAGCCCATGCAATCGCGTGGCCCACGACGAAGTATAAGCGGATGTGGGGGCACAGTACACACCTCTTGTGAGTTGTGACAACACTCCAAAGGGAGTATAAATCGAGTTCAAGAAAACTTCCTCTCTTTCTGATGTCGTCAGAAACAAATAATGCATGCTTTATTCTTTTTAAATGTGCAGAGACACGTAAGCATGTAATTTTAAAATGCTAAGGTAAACATTTTCAAATTAAAGCTTTTAATACGTGAACCATCGTTTTTTGGAAGCAGCATCTCAGCACGTTACTCTGATGATCAGGGATGTGGGGTTAAAAAAAAGGTGTGGGAACGCACCCAAAAAATAGCCATTTCAAAACACCTTCAAATTCATTTTAAAGTAAACCTGAAAAAGGTGTGGGAACGCCGTTCCCACACGTTCCCGCCCCACTACCTGCTGATGAATGATGATGATATCATTTACACGGTAAGTGACTAATTTGGTTTGAAAAAACATCTCCCTAGTGTTTCAGCTCTGCCATGTTCTTGCACAAATAACATTGTCATTTACGGGATAAAGCTTTTAGTTACAGGCGAAATGGGCAGCAAACAGTGTTTCTACACTCTTCTTATTTTTAGCGATGAAGACGATCGTCCGAATAACACCCAGTCTTGCTAGAAGAAACTGAGTTTTGTGGTAACGGCATGAGAAATCAAACCTGTTCTCTGCGTGGCAACTATAAACAGCAGCAAACCACCTTTTTTATAAAGGGCATTGCCAACCACGAGTCGTCGGTCTCAGCTGATTCCTTGAAAAGGTGTCAAGGAATCTGTAATGAATTCCAAAGCCGAGAAAAAAATCTAATGTAAATCAATGCAAAAACACAAATTAACGAGATATGTCGGACACGAAAGTTTCCTCTTTTATTTCCACGCTGGTTTTGTGATATGAGTCTACGAAAAATGTGTTGCTAGTGAAGTTAGCCCGCGGTACGATGGATGAGAACTGCTCCTTGTGACCTGAGTGGTGGCGCAACTTATAGAAGCATGTATTGCAAAACTGATGAAATATCTATGTTGGCAATCGGTTCACAAAAACAGTGCCTAACAAATAATTGCTAAATCTCTTTGACATCACTTTCTAATCTTCAAAGCTCAGACGCAAAATCATCATGAAATATTTGTCAAAACGTGGCATTACTTTAAACATAGTGTACTAGATATTCCTGACTTTGAAAAAGATACGTTCTGTAGAACATCACGTTTTCACCAAATAGTAATATTTATTTTTTTTGCGTAATTTTGTGTATCTACTGTGGATGAAAAAGGTATCTCACGGTGTGTTAAAAATAATACTTATATCTTTTCTGAGGGATCAAACAAAAAATTAAGAAAATTGATGGCGGCATACCTAATTCACAGATGTAAACATTTATGTATTTTAATATTTTGTGTAGTTGGCTATCCCTGTCTTTAACTTAAGTATATATACTGCATATAGCAGGCTATAATAATGCTTTTATGAATATAATCTCAGTCATGTAAAGAAAGTTTCATTGTTCACTTCGCTTTTCGGTAGTGGTATAATTCTCTTAGGATATATAAAGGCTGCAAACGTTAGCTCTGTCAGCACTTGCGCGGGACCCTCTTAAGTGCGGGACCCATTTTAATAAAATAGGTCATATAGGCTTAAAACCGGCTCTGGTTGAGAAGCGCTTGCAGCCTTCATCGTGACCTGTAAAGTTGATCTAGCTGTTGGCAGGACCTATGCCCCTCCACTCAAAATCTGATAAAAAGGCCCTGCATGACGTCACGGTAATTAGTCAAGCCTAGCTCCTTCTATGGTTCGATCCTTAGCAACACTGCAACACTGCAACAGCGCATTATTGCATTATCTGGCACATATCGGCTTTGGTGACAAACATTTCTTGGCACGTCTAATGCTGTTTTTTAATGTTCAGTAGGATATTTTCAATAAACACGTGTCACAAGCTGCAGCATAGTCATTAGGTGGGCTTATCGACATCAAATTTTGGCGATTGAAGTGAAGAAGTCTGCAAGGGTAACGTTGCTCAGTTTCAGTAGAACTGATGTTTTTTATGATGTAATGGTGTCGGAAAATGACGTTCTTGATCGAGATAATGCAGTTGGTGACGATGTGTTTGGATGAGTAATTCAGAGCACTGATTGTAGGCTTGAACTTAAGTAGAATAGTGAATCAGTGACAGTCGATAGGTAATGGTTTCGTAAAGGCTCGACTCTTTTGTTCAACGATGCACTTAATATTTGCAGTCATAGAAAAGTCATTTCAAGAAGAAAAGCTTGCAAAAGGTGTTGCTCTCATTTTGATAAATTAGATACGATGAAGCGTAGTCTGAAAGCCTAACGCAAGGGCAAACGATATGTTTAGGTGTTATTGTGGTGAAGGTTTTTATCAAAAGGAACGTTAGCCGAAACAGTTGCATAACTTGGCAATGGCTGTAGTGAATAAAGTTGTTCAGTGCGATTACCTTTGAACTTAAGACGTAATCATTGCTGATCAATAAAAAGGCGGATTTCCTCCTAGGGTTTGGTAATGCAGCTTTCGAAATAGACGTCTGTTGGTAAGGAACGATGTAAAGGAATAACACTATGCACGCGTAATTCGGGCCTCTTAGAGAATACTTACCAGGGGAACAACGACGGAGACCGGCCTCCCCTAGCGTTTGGGGTACTCGTCGAAACTTGTATAGCTTGTTTCTATAGTTATCAGAATATAGATAAAACAGCTACCTTGCTAAGATTAAAAAATACAGTATATTGATGTTATCGTAACAACTGGCTTACATTAGTAATTTTGGGCTTGTTTACGGAAAATATTAGCTTGCACTCTATCATCCTCCCGGGCCCGAGTACGATGTACCTCTTGTACCCCTCTCTCGAACTACCGGACCAGTAATGCTTGCTAGTCTGCGGTCGAATGTCATCTCTGTCCTTTGTTCAAAGGACTTTTGACTGGGGTGGTGGAAACGGCTTTGGTTGGAGGGTAAGTTGTAGGGTCTGGGGACAATTTTCCCCAAAGTAAATATGTTAAAAGGGCTGATTTCAAGACAAACACTGGGGTACTCTATCGAAACTGGATGTGACAAAAACTTTGAGCACTCCGCAACCACATATCCTTGTTTTTAGGCTACCAATCTGGTGCTTCTAAACACAAAAACTGAAAAGAGTTTGAACCTTCAAAAATTTTAAAAATAATTTGAAATAAATAAAAAATAATTCGAATTTTCAAACTATTTTCAAAAATTAATGACCCCAGAAAGTGCCACCCGGGGCCCGGAGCCCCAACCACCCCATTGCTACGCCACTGTGAACCGCTGACCTAGGTGGTGTTCAATCAAAAAATTGGAACACAGGTAACACCAACTGCCGGTTTTGCAGATCGTTCGCAATTCTTTCATTTGCCTGAGCTCTGCAATAACAGCAGAACTGTTTATACATCCAGTCTAAAACTTGTCTGCAACACGATGTTAACATGTAGCATTATCCAGAAAGAGTTTTTTGTATGTTGCATTTTCACCCTTCCATTGATCCAAAAGCATATCATCAACTAATGCATTGTCTATCGTTATGATTTGCGGCCGCTGAATGTCATCTATGGTTGAAAACACTTTAGAAGCTGTTGAAACAAGCACGCAGCATCAGCGTGAAAATCAGATACTGCTGTAAATACAACGTAATCAGAAAGAAACTGACATTGATATGAAAGTTCTACTTTAAATGCTTTTCCGAACGAGGCAATGGCTATCGTTGACAGCAAGCATGAAAGGACGTAAATAATTTGATTATTTATGTATTCCTGCCGTTGGTTGACTAATGAGGAAAAAGGGAGAAGCAATGATAATATTTCTGCGGCTTTCGTATTGACTGCGCATAGCGGTTAGACCAGTAGTTCCCAACCGGGGGTAAATTTCATGAAACATTCATGATTTTTTAACTGCAAATTAAATGATTGATAAACTCTTCTAGTAGATAACACTTGCACGCAGCAACCCCTGCTCAGGTCCATGAGTAAACACTACCACTTTTGGAACCATAGGCTAGATTGGAAAGAATTTTGTCCCATCATCATTGAGGTTCACTGAAATATTTTAGGGAGCACAGGAGAGTTTTTCAGCAACTCAGCAATTGCTGAGCAATTCACAAGCTCATCCTACCTGAAAAATAAACTTGTTGGATTTTGAAATTTTTTCATTTTGTAAAAAACAAAAATAATTTTCCCAAAAATATGTGAAGTGCTCATATAGTAAAGACCCCAAAAAGGAACCAAAAATGAAGAATTTTTGGCGGTCGGTTGAAAATCAAAATCATGCTCTGTTCGAGTTTGCGGTTCCACATGCAGCAGAAGTAAATTAAGTCGATACAGGAAAATATGTTATTTTCAAGAATACTTTTGCACTTGTATCCACGTAAAGCCCTCAAATGCAAAATGTCCATATGATTTAGCTCACAAATAAGTTAAAACTTTGCGATATACTAGTGCTATTCCATGCGCAATTGTTACACGTGATGTGACCATGCCTAAAATGGTCATGCATCTTTTTTTAACTCGGCTGGTATCCACAGGCCAAGATGGGCACATATTCCTTTTGTTGCAAAACAGTTATCAAAGGCCAAATTGCCCAATCAATTTGTCACACGTCAAAAAGCAGGGCCAGATTGGGCATTATATCCCCCGTAACATGAAAAATTCAAAACGTATGCAGATTTTAATGTGGTTTCTCGACGGAGCACATAAAATTGCAGCTACTGAAAGAATGAGGAGTAAACGTTAATCTAAGTAATGATAAAATTAAGTTAAACTGGTTTCGGCTGAGTAAGTCACATGTCCCAGAGCAGGGTTTTAACTGGTTTTATTAAGGGGATTCACAGCTTTCAGCCAAATTGTCAAAAGGGTCCATGACAAGAAAAAGGTTGGGAACCACTGGGTTAGATCAACCACAAGCGCTTAATAAAGGATAAAGCCTAAAATCTGTACAGTATATTAATTTAACGATAGCTCAGGGTGGTACCCCAATTAACAGCTCAAGAGAAGTGATTTTCGCAAGGCCCATTTGTAATCAGCAGAAATGACTACCTGTTCTGCTTTACTGCATGATTAGCCAACACAGAGAATTCGGCATACCTTGTGATACAGCAAAATGTCGCACATCTCTGCATTTTGATTGTCAACCGCAATTCTCAACGCCGAACGCTCGTGTTCGTCAACAGCGTCAGGATTGAATCGATGTCTCGGATCAGTTTTGCAGATTCCAAACAAAGCATTCACGTTTGCGACTTCTCCTCGAGATACAAGTTCTAGGTAGTATTCATCAACTGACTTCAAACTGCATCAGGAAGAATGCTATTCAACACTTTCCGCAAAAAACTTTGCAGGTGGTTACCATAGCTAATCTAACAATAAGGCTTCTCCAACATCATTTTCGGCACTCTGAAAATCCTGGGCTGAAATCCGAACTTGATTCTACAAACTTAGATTTAAGTGAAACAACAAGAAGAATATTTGCTTGCTCAAATCATTTGAAAAATACGAGTAGAAATATTCGTTAAAGCGTCGTTTACGCTGCATAGCAAATAAATCACGTAATACATACGCGGAAAGCTCTGTCAATGCTTGCCTCACTTTACACCCGGAATTTATCAGAGTTCGATTTAATTTGTGTTTTTGCTTCAGTTTCCGCCGTCCTTCCCATTCAGTTGCTGGGCTTTGTTGCACCTCTGAGCAAATATTTTCATTGCATTAGTCCCGCACACATCGGCAATAACAGCGGGCCATAAGCGTAGAAGTTGGGGGGTACAGGCGAGTTATAACCTCAGCGACTATTTTGCTTTCAGGAACAATTCATTTCAAAAATGAAAAATATTTTGTATTAAAGCATAGTAGGCCTATATATTTTTGAAAGGAAAAGTGGACAAGCATATCTTATATCAAAACATATAATTTTATATATATTTGACAGGAAAAACTGCACAAGCATGTTTTGTATCAAAGCATGGAATTTAATATATTTTTGAAGGAAAAACTGCACCAGAATTCTTTTTGGAATGATAGCTTTGTAATGAGTAATATTTCTTCCAATGTTACCACTATAAAGAATCGTGAAGGTTTGCTCAGCAAACGTTTCTGCACTATCATTAAATCTTTGGGGTTTGTAAATAATGTTTTGTCAATTTAACTTTTTTCTGGTATTAATGGCGTGAAAATTGTTTAGATATTTCTTTTTATTTCTTAGAGAAGTTAAACTGTCATTTGTTTTTTAAATCTACACTTTGGGCATGAACATACTTTTTCGGGAAAAACGTTGTATCCTCCAGATTTTCTTGGTCCCCTGTGTGTGTCCAGTAGATCTACGCCTTTTGGCGATATGATAAGCTTTTTTATGTTAGGGAAAATGGAGAGCACTATTAAGCAACAGCGTTAATGTTACTGTGAAATGCACAGAGTTGGTTTAAGGGAAAAACACAAAGACATTTGTAACATCCTATTATATCACGAACACGCTTCGCTTAGGTCGGACGCGAACATGGACCTTCGCTGAAATTTTTCCAAAGGGGAGAAAAGACGGTGGAGACCTTTTGGTTGCGGGTTCCCATGGAAACGGTTTTCACTCTAACCAAGTTAAAATACATTTCAGGGCAATATGCACATAACAGAAAGTACCGTATATTAAGGTTGGAGATGCAATATTTGTCAATAATTTATCACTTACAGCACACACCTCAAAGTTCAAATGCATGCTGTAATATTACTTTTCAGCACAAAAACGTAGCACCAATAATAGTAGCAATAAGAATATTTAACAATAATTACTCTCTACTAACTGTCACTTCACTATCAAAATTTGAAGTTTACACATTACGTCTGCAAGTTTCTGGAAAATTTGACAATTACATTTATGGACTTTGTATGTTTGTATATGAAAGCATTAAAGCATTTATACAAGTTAATGATATTCGTAATATGCTTCTTGTATTCTCCTTTGTAATCTTCGCTATTTGTAGTGGATGAAGCGAAGAGATTTCAAAAGTTTGCTTAGTTTCAGCAGCAGATCGACTTTCAAGTGATGATATGAATGAGTCCAAATATGGCACATAGAGTGATGTACGAAAATATTCCTCTGTTGTTGAGCAGTCAATAGTGGGACTAAATTTTTGTCTGGCATTGTTTGGGAAGAGTTAGCTTTTGTCTAATCTTTCCACCGGTTGTTGGACTTCCGAAAAAATTTCTTTGAAATGTTCCGCATTTCGTCTGTGGCTGTTGAACACACTCAAAAGCTCCTGAGTGTGATTAAACCTTTTTCTTACATCAACTTGAACAGCTTGTGTTACTTCTTCTAGTCGTGCTGAGTAGATTGATATTATTATCAAGTAAAGATAAAATTTGCTGTAGGCTACTTGAAGTGAATCCCAACTGATGGGGTTCTTGGCCTGTTTTACCTGAATCTGTAGTGGCCAGTGTGCATTCATCAAACGTTTGTCAATGTTATTGGAAAAAAACTCTAATGCTTTTATATTTTGCAGTCCAGCGTGTTTCACATAGTATGGGGCTCTTGGAATAAAATATCTTCTATTTGAGATGTCACGAAAAAACTCAGTAACAGCCTTGATTGTGCCAATGGGATCCCTTATTTCAGGAACTGCACTAAGGTCATTTTAGCGACAAAATTCAGTTTAAGCGAAGCATAATGAACAAACGTAGCGTTTGGATATTTGTTCTTTTTATTATATTGGACTCCATCTTCTTTTTCTGCCATTGTAGAGCTATCATCACATCCGTGGCCAAGTAATTTTTCTAGATTTAGCCTAAATTGTGTAAACTGATCGGTGATCGCATTGGCAATCCAGTTCTGCAAAGCCAAGGAATTCCTATCGAATAATGCTATCACACTTAGTTGTGTCAACAAACCATAAACCTTACACCAAGTGATAATTACTCCTTCCCACATATGTCAGCACTTTCACCAGTAAATATTGAAAATATAGGTGAAATACTGACCGCTAAAACAATATTCTCACTAACAATTTCTTCACACAAGTTTATAAGTTCATTTTTTTGCAAATGCATATGTATAACGATCAACTGAAAATTTTTTCAAATTGTTTTGCAGTCTTATCTTTTGCTTCAATGCGGAATGCATAGAGATCTATTCCAATTGTGCTTTTTTCACTTATAAGCAATGTCATGTGTAGGCTACGCACAACGGCTCGGCCTACAAAGTACAAGATCTGTCTGCACAATGCGGCAGGAACAATAGCACACTCACACTGCCTCGCTTTCACTCATAATTCACTACACAAGATGAAACGTACACACAGGGGACGAGATTTTCAAAACAGATGTTGTCGTTGACAGTTTTAGCCTTAGAATATAGACGTATTTCCAAAGCGGCCAACAGAAAAAAATTTCGGCCAAACAACTTTCAAAAAAAGGCCAAAAAAACAAATGGCCAACCCAAAATCGTGCGGCCAACCAACTTGAAATACGTCTAAATTTCTGAAATTTGGCCGCAAAACGGCCAATCTGGCAACCCTGGTGAACACGTGAAGATTCGTTGCCATGGAATTGTTACGCAATAAAGTCCAAAAGTAGAACAATCTGCCCGGAAGTTTCACAACTTGCCTCTGCAGACAACGCAAAGCAGCAGACATGGGTGCACTGCAAACTCATCATCACCGCACAACACCAGGACAGTGAACTTGGTTCTTGTGCACTGTGGGTGTCATACAAGCAAATAAACTGTCAATGCATGAATTAAATCAGTTAAATCGGAGTTAAGCTTCTGACTTCAGGTTTGCTAGAAAATTTTTATTCTTAATGCCAATTTCCAAAAGGAGGGGCGAATGACCGTTTTCCCCCATTAAGGACGCCCATGCCCCAGGCCCGTCGCCAGGATTTCGTAGCCGTGGGAGCCAAAAACCAAAGGGGGGGGCGCATTTTTAAATGCAATATTGGATGTATGCAGCAACCGGGGGCGAAACATGAAATGAGGGGACACAGAATTTAAATAGGGGGGCCGGGCACCACTGGCCCCCCCGCTGGCGACGGCCCTGCCATGCCCCTTTCAGTCGTAATTAAAGAGCAATTTGAAACTTATGTTGTATTCAGTTATCTGTAGGCTATGTTAATGTAATAAAACCTATATTGACAACATCAGTGCCGTGTTAAACGTCAAACAATCATTGTTTTAGATACTGTAATTACCACAGTAACCTATGTTTGATCCCACGCAACCGGCGCACCAAACACCGCCAACAACATGTATTACGTGGCCCCACAAAAAGTGCTGAACGGCCCACAATTGGGCCGAGCCCCACCACCGGGCACAGTGTTATTCGTTAAATAACTGGATTTCTCATTAGTGTAAAGTTTCGAGTTTTCATTGAACAACTCTGATGCAAGATACACTGGGTATTACAGGCGCGGGCTACGAATACGATTTTATATGATTGTATACCGGTTATTCTATTCTTGTACAGTGAAAGAATACAACGCAGGTATACAACAGTGGTGTGACTGACGGGGATACAAGGGTGCGAATCTCCCCCTTACAAGCTAAACGCAAAAACTGACCCACCATTTTGTTTATATTTCGGCATTCAGTATTCTTTTGGTTTTCAGAAAGTTGTTTTTTGCGTTTTTTGGACTGTTGTTTTCCGGTGATTTCTGGTTTTAGTATATAGAAATCCACATCCAGATTCGCTTTCATGTCTAAACTTTTTTCAGAATGTTGGCGAGGGGCCCCCTGCGGTGGCCAGTGTGCCTCTTTCAGCTACGTTTCCCACCCTGGCTAAAACCTCTAGTTACGCAACTGGTCTACAACTTAATTTTCCTGTATAATTTTTACTAGGGTGTTGAATCCATGTTGAATGCTCACAATCAGCGTGGATCCGGCAACGTTACTTGAACAACAGCCAGCTTACCAAGGCAAATTCTGATGACGAAGCTATTCACAATGCTATTCACATAACTATCCTAAAGCCAACCATTGCGAATTGACGAAGCAATTCGCAATGGTTGGCTTTGGGAAGTTATGGGTCGTGTGAAGATCTATTTCTTTGGCGTATTTGATAAATATGAATATTGAAAGGGGAAATGCGTAATATCAGTTCTTGGTTAGTTCAGTTCTGGTGTCTCTATACGCCGTAACAAAGGTACTCAGTCAGATTTGGGGGCCCCTATTTTGCCCGGTCCCCTCGGCCGGGGGTACGGGGAGCCCTTCCTCCGGCTCTGGTAGTATCTGAACCGTACGTTAGTAACATAACAACAAACAAAAACAAAACACACTGTTTTAACCCAGCCAGCCTACTAGTTATTGAGCTTATGATTGTGATATCTACAGTAGAACAAACGAATCTATTCTCATTTCTTATGTTTCAAATCTTAAAGGAACACATATTTTCCTTGAGGAACTTTCCAAGATCTGGCTGTACAAGAACAGAAGAACTGTACAAGATCTGCTGTTTCCATAACTGTATGAAGAAGTGTGTTTCAAGGGTCATTACAAATACCCATGATGACAGTTCCTAACGCTTGTGAATTTGTGATCTACTGTAATATTGCACATTACACCTATGACCTCTATCCACTCATCATCATCATCATCGTGTCTCGAGCACGGCGCTCCTAGGCGCGTGCGTAGAGCTAACCAGATTCACGAGAGCCCGCCATTCACCACGGTCCTGCGCGAGGGTTTCAATTGCGGCTGGATCGAGGCCGAGCTGGTCAAGATCGCGTCTGACCACGTCAATCCAGCGGGCGCGTGGGGCTCCTCGGGGTGGCTTCCAGCCGAACGGGCCAGGGTCGAAGTACAGGATAGCCCGAGAAGGATGGTGC
>Ga0210059_1005703_pt1 | contig 20015 bp, 8 predicted proteins | sample Ectturendosymbi2_FD_188042 | JGI IMG/M metagenome (GOLD analysis project Ga0210059, IMG submission 188042) | Ecteinascidia turbinata endosymbiont from Florida, USA - Sample 2 (SPAdes) (version 2) | ecosystem: Host-associated > Tunicates > Ascidians > Unclassified | place: Key West, Florida... | reverse complement strand
ACTGCACATTGCCATAATGCCTGGAAGTGGAGATATTGCCGATTAGTGCTCAAAGGCGTTTATTTACCTGTCACTGATGTGTTTGCTGTTTGTTTACGATAATATTCTGCTGTCCCGAATGTCAAAAAAGACTGGAACAAGACATTGTCGGTTTCTAGTTCTGTCGTCTATTTATTCACACACAATCATAGTTCCAACCAGACAGTTATTAAACATGCAGACATGTGACTGAGGTTAGTCGTAAATTTTAGCAACTTTGTGTATGAATATTCTTCTGCTCCCCATGCTACGCAAACAGTTACGATTTCTGCATCGAGAAAGTAATCCAGCTGAACTGATTTTAATTTATATTGAACAAAAATATATATTCATTTGCATCAAATTGCTTGGCAGCTGAGACCAAACTGTGCATTTCTTAGGTATAGCTGAAATTCCAAGCAACTCCAATCTGTTACGTGAGCATTTGATTTACATAACTATTGTGAAAACAATGTGGGAAAAATAGCGTTTATAAACCGAAAATTAGATTCTAATTTCGTGCCTGCACTCATGAATTGGGACAAAATTTAGCCTTACTAGAAGAGTTCCATCATTTGCGTTCACAAGCGTATGGCCCTTAACCTAAAAATTTGTTGTTTCATTTGACTGCTTCACAAATGTGAAATACGTCACAAGCTCAAAAGTTATAATCGTACCTAAAGAACTGATTGTTTCAATCAAAGATAACTGATATTAGTCAAATGCTGAGATTAAAAAATACGATTAGTTTCAAAACACCAACCTAAACATTTAAACAAACAAAATTTTAGCGATTCTGGTGCAAACGAACATTTACGTGCTTAGAATAACCACTTGACGGGATGGCATACCACGGACCAGCAACTTCAGGTGTCAACACAAGACGTTAGGCTGGGCCGAAACGTTGACTCCTAACAAAAGTAATGCAGAAATAATTTTCGTATTTTGAAACCGGGAAGATTCTGGTTTATTGCGTTTAACGTCTTCACTCCCAGACGCATCGCCAGAGGTCTAAGGATGCATCGCGATAATAAGGAACACACAGATGTACGTATGAACCCGAAGATATATACGTGGAAGTAGTAGATACGCATATGCTTGATGGCGTTAGTACTTTTACACTGATGAAATACTAGCATTTAGGGCACACGCATGAATGACGCCATCACGATTATTATAACGTAGTGCTGCGATGACTTTCCAAATGCACTGTATTATAGAATGCATGGGTGGTGATGGGAGGCAGCGAAGGACCAGGGGTCATTTAGTCTGCAGACCTGCTAAGCACAAAGCTACTTTTCGTATAAAGGGAACAATTCATAGCAGTAAGTGAACGTGTTTTGCTCTGAGTATGAAATTTAATATGCGAAATACGTTTTTTGAGGTTTGTGGAAGTAAGATTGGCTGTAGGCAAGGTCACGCCACCAGAAGAAAATGGTTTGTCGTTGTCACATTGAACATTTGATGTTTTCACATTTCAAGTTTCATGAAAGCTAGAGAAGAAATGCTTCAAAAGTTATAAACTAGTGCGGCACTGAAATAGCGTCACAGGACTACGAACTAGGCGTTCAAACATACATTGCGGAAAAGTCTTTACAGTCGATGTCGCAAATCACGCGTAAGAACAAAAATCCGTTTGCGTAATCAAAATTAATACCGTATCTGAAGAGATCATCAGGCGAAGTGACGGTAAGCTATTTTTCTGTTGTCTTGAGCTTGACTTTTGTATTGCTAGTATGGGTGCAGCAGGAACCAGGCGCGGATTTACTATTAGGCTAAAAAGGCTTGAGCCTAGGGACCCCGATTTTGGGGAGCCCCAACATTTTAGGAATAAGGACGATTTCCAGCATTTTTGTAACCAATTATTATTTTATTTTTGTTTTGGTTCAATTCAATTTTCTTTAATATGCCGTTAACAAAAGATCTGTATAGAACAGGACCCTCCAAACTTTTTCATTCGAGGGCCACATAAGTTATTACACAACGGTGCGAGTGTCGGACATCTTACTTAAAGTGATTTTTCGGGACATGTTGCATTCTTCCAAATCAAAAAGTTTTTCGTCAATCAATTTTTCATTTTTACAAAATGTATTCGCGGGCCGCACTTGGCTCGCAGGCCTTAGTTTGGAGACCCCTGATATAGAAGAATGATCACAAAGGATTGAAGTGAATGACAATGAGCATTCTCTTTTTATGGCGTTGAGACTTGGCTACTGTTACGTATAATGTGTGAAAAGAACGCCTGAATGCTTTTTCAGATTACACGACGTCAGTGAGGTACTTTCGTTCAGCTCGGGTCGATACAGGGCAAAGGCAAGACCAACCTGCACTGTAGCAAAGGCTGCGGATATTCAATGGCGCAAAATGCAGTGGCGTATCTGTGCGAAACGGCGCCAATGGCAAAGTTGAATTGTGCGCCCTTTCTGATAATATACGCAATATATATATTAGTGACGTACCCAGAAAATTTTAATGGAGCCATTTCATTCAGTGGCATATTGTGGTTATTTGCATTTGGTGTGTACTGTTTGTGACGTCATAATTTGACGTCACAATCATGCTTCCAAGCCAACGTTTTGGCGAAATTTGTTGACATAATATGCATATTTTTCTACAACCACTCCCCTTATTATGTGCGTCATTGCACTGAATGTAAGCTGTCAGCGCTCCAAGTTAGGCTATCGGTGGAAAATAAACTCAACACTACGACACGACAGTTCCTAGCTGTAAAAATATCAGTTTGCGCGTTAAATCAGGGGAGTAAAACACACTCATCAATGCGTCAGTGCAATTTACAGCTGCAAAATGAGGCTGCGCTAATGTCTTGTCGATTACGAGCAGTCGAGCATAGAAAAAGTGCGCCTCGAGTGGGTGGCGCACACGCCGATGTGCACGATAGAATCTAGCTAAACTACACAAGAATTGAGAATGCGCATAAAGTACGCAAGAAAAATTTCGATTTTTTATTATTTATAGACGTCCAGCAAACTTTTAGTTTTCCTTTTTCCCTGTTGAGACATTATCAAATGCCTGAATGCTTCTTTGTTAACATCAGCTGTTTTTGAGCTCGTGGAGCATTTCTATCATGCCACAGAAATTGGTAATGCAGCCAATGGGGTCAGCGCTTGCGCTGATCAGCAGACAAAATAAAGGCGATTGTTTGGGATAACTATCGCGGAACAAAACGAAAGGTCTGCAAAAAGTGATGAGGTGGTTTCTGGACGCAGACGAAAACACAGATTGCAACCGAAACCTAATTATTACTTTTTGGCCCATTGCAATGTTCCTTGAAATTTGCATGCAAATTAAATCCGTGGTATTTGCATTAAGTCGACAAATTAACAAGCAAAAATATGCGAAAACAATTGAATTTCCTTTGCGCAGGTAATATAATTCTTGAAAAATATCAAGCTCAAGGGTGGCTAACCCCACCCCAATCCCTTGTCGACGCCCTTGATATATAGGCACAATTTTTACGAAAATTAAGACATTGAAAATCAATGTTTTGAAACGAAAATTTTTCGTATTTATATTTGCTTTGAATTTTCAGCATATAAAATATAAATTATCCATAAGGATCATAACTTACTTTTATGCTCATTTAATATTTTTATGATGAATAATATCAAAACATTCAAATAACATCGTTCTCATGATTTATAGGCCTACATAGCGTTGCTTGACAAAATTGTACATCTTAGAAAAAAATCAAACAGTGTATTCCAACTGCAAATGACAATTTCTTTTAAAAAGAAACACATTTGTTATGAATTGTACAATCATTTATTTGATGCAAGTCATGTATCACTTATGTTTGAAAAACACATTTCTATCGAAACATTGATATATCCAGCCTTTTCCCGTTAAATTGCTCAAAAATGCTCCTTTCCTCATCAAAGCTAGATCACGCAATTTGCCCTGACTAGCTATTAGTCACTGACGCACTGAGGTATGAAAGGACCAGTCTCAGTTTATCTTTAGCGCCTCCAAGAATTTTGTTCGGGGGGGGCAGTTTATGACGTCATCAGTCACTGACGTCAGAGTTATTACATACACTATTCCCTGTCTTATTGAAATAGTCTTATTCAAAGAGAAGAATTGGATTGAAAATCAATTGCTTCTTTAACAACTGAAACTTCAAACACACGACCCTCGCGTCGAATCGCGTCCAACGCTCCACTAATTAAAGCATATGGCGTTTATCGCTTACTTGTTGAATGCAAAGGAAATGAGTTTGTTTTTTATGTTTCCTGTTCGTACCGCTGCAACTTCATTGTTTGACTGGTACAAGTCATACCGAAATACTTTCTCGCAAACTGAAAACACTAAAACTTACATTCATCGGATCCCACAATGTTTCATGTGCTTTAACACAATCCTATTTCCCCTAAAACAGTTTTATTTTTAAACTTTTACAACTATATCGTCAAACGTTTATATTAAAGATACAGGTTTGGTTGTAACTTTAGTGTTTCTATAGTTATAAGAAAACTTTTAGTCAAAACTTTCAGTGGCTCACAGCTACGTGGGGTTATCATGAAACATTTAAAAGATGTTTTATAACCACGTCATAAAGTGTGTGTTCATTTGAAACCGTGAAAAACAGAACCGTAATGTCATTTCGGCGCGCAGCTTTGTAGAATAATTAAAAATGAAAAAATACATTTTAGAAATTACGGGACTTTCTTTTAGGCACTTTCAAATAACGCAGTAACACGATCTTATCACATAAGCATTTTGCAGACGGTGAAATTCATTGGCGAATGAACTTGACATAAGTCTCAAGGCAATTGGTTATTACTACAATGGAAAAGAGCGCCACTGCTCCGTGAGTGGTATTCGAAGCATTCAATGCTAAGACAGTTGGTGAAAATGATATTTCGTGAATTTCTACATTCAAGCCACGAAATGAAGTTTCTATAAATGGAAACAGACTGATTCCACTGATGCAACGTCCTGAAATTGGATCGTGCGACTTTGTAAAAGCGATTTATTTGAAAGTGACTGCAAGACAATAGCAGCTGCAAACAGATTTTCTTTCACGCAAGTCCAATAGATGCCTGGCGGATAAGCGCATGATCAAACAACAGAGCTTCATTTTGAAAGGATGAAGGAAGCAACAGGGAGCATGTCGTGTGGGAAACGTTACATTCAGCACTGACGAAACACTCAACTCATGCGCTTGATTAGCAAAGCTTGGTCTGACTAATCATCAGATATGTTTTTGTAATGGTGTGATTTGAAAAAAGCTGTTCTCAAAAACTGCTTCATTTTTTTACTTAGCTTCGTGTATGATGATAGGTTTATAGTTTGTTGGTAAGCAAGAGGAGAAAAAGCATAAAAAAGGAAGCAAGGGATTTCGAATTTGATTTAATTATTTTCCTTCTTGCTGCTGAAATTCTTCCTGTGAATATCGTTTTCAAAACCATTTACAGAAATGTGAATACGGTTATAGTGAATTCGCACTTCTTGCACATATCTAGCTGCGTATATGTCTCATAATCTGGCTTTTAAACTGAGCTTAATGATTCATCTTTCAAAAGACCACATTCGAAGTTTCCTAAATTTCATCTTGAACTTTCCAGCGAGGTTGTGCACGTACCCTGTGCATACACGTCGTGTGGCTTGAAACTGTATGTTCACGGTAAAAATTACGTTTGTTAAAAACGTTGGTTGAGCAAAAATTGGTGATCTTGACCAACATTTCTAATCAAATCATTTTTCTGACAAACGAACCAGTGTTCTTTTCTTTATTGTTTTGAACGAATAACCTGAAACCAAACAACGTGTTACGGCAAGAGCGCTCTTAGCGTTGGTGGCGTGGTTGGTGCGATGGAACGGCCAGAGCGTTGTGGGATAGGTTCGTGAAACCAACAATTACCCACTTCACACTGCACTGTTATCTGATTGACGCGTGAGCGATTCGTCGCCCTTGGCTCTCCTTCGTGAACGCACTTGCGAACTCGATACTGGAGCGTTTTTACACTGCAAGGAATTCAAAGATTTGCTTCGTACGATTGGCCTACGGTGTAGCGAAAGCTGGGGAATAGGTTAAAATGAAATGGTGAAAGCTGATTCCACCACAGAAAGGTGCTTTTCGCAGGTGTAGTTGGAATCACCGAGACGTGATTTTATTTTGCGTAGTCCAAAAAATAACAGCCAGCAGAGGAAATCGTAGAGGACTGCTTGGCGATGAACTCATGAAAACCGCGTCGCATTGTGATTGTATGGGGCGCCGTTCGTAAAAATATTTTATCTGACAGATTTAGCACAAAAACTGCTATCTCTGCGCATATTTAGCTATCTCTGCGCAGAGACAGCTATCTCTGCGCGCATTTAACTATCTCTGCGCAGACACAGCCGTCTCTGCGTGCAGAGATAGCTATCTCTGCGCAGAGATAGCTATCTCTGCACGCATTGGGCTATCTCTGCGCAGAGATAGCTATCTTTGCGCGCATTTGGCTATCTCTGCGAAGAGATGTCTTGTCTTGTAAACTGATTTGATGTTTTGTCTTGTAAACTGATTCAATTTTGCTCACTGTTTCTCTAACTAGGTGTAGTTAGCCCACAGGCAAAACTATTAAATAAATTAATCCGTCATTTTTGCTAAAGATTATCTTGAATAGGCAATTCTGTTCCACGGTAGTGGTTTTAGCATCAAACAAGTACAGAAATGGTTGTCCAAGATTTAATACTAACAACCCAACCTCATTTTCAATAGAATCCCTTATTATCGGATTCCCAATCTACCTCTGCTAGTTGGATTCGCAGAATCGCATATGGTTGAAAAAATGTGCGCTCAAGCACCTCGGTGACATATTCACGGTCGTGCTTTAGTGATTTGTGGGATTCCCAATCCAACGCGCATCACATAACAGTGCAGTGTAGAGTGGGTAAATGACCAATTAGTGCTCGAAGCAAATGAGTTTGCCATGGTTTTGAATGTAGTCAATGTACGTTAGTTCAGGGCCAGTTACAGCTTGAGTTTATAGCAGCAAAGAGGAGAATAATTTTTAACCACCAGCCCGCGACCTAGTGGTGAGTGCGTCCGCTTCGGCGCCCGGTCCTACCAAGACCTTATAAATTGATAGTGCAGCCTTCTTGCCAGGCGCACAGTGTGCAGACGAGCTGGAGGGAACAATCCAGAAAGCAAAACAAATCGGTTCAAATGACACCAAGACATTGAACAAACTCCTTCGGGACGCCATAAGACCACTGTAATTATAAAGCGCCATTAAATCACCGTCTAAAAACAAAAAATTCGTTCATAACCGCTCCATCGTTCGCTTGTTTGTCCCCTACAGTCAAATATTTGCTTTGACTATTTATGCTTTGATTTTGGTGGAAAGCATTTTGCTGAGTGTTGTCATTTATGGATTATGGGTTTGCGGCAACGGCATTGGTACGCTGTAGCGCGCAACTATGAAGAAGCTCGCCTACTGGTGTCTTGAATCCGTATATTGGTGCGCTGAAGGGCTGAAAAGCAGTTTAGCGAGTCTTGTGTATTTTTCATGCGTCGTCTGTCAGCGGTTTTCAACGTTTTTTGGTCTGGCTTGCTTTCCTCTTTTGAAGTATTTGAAAGGAGCGCGTCAACAGTTTACTTGCTGAAAACCTCAGTGTTACGGTAACAACCATTTTTCTGATAAACAGACCAATGTTCTTTTCTTGGTTGTTTTGAACAAATACCTCTTTAGGTCAGCAAAAAATAGTAGGTTGTCACAATTGCAATGCTTGGTTTCTGTCACGGAATGCTCTCAATGCTATGCGGTTATAATCGTTGCTCGTATTGAGATTACTATTTCGGGGTCGTTTGCATTTTTAGGTGCTTTCAGGCATATTGCCAGTTTCTCTATGACTTGTAACAAATGTCTACCGCTATTTAGTGTAGTAATGAAAAAGTTAAATTTTGGACAACCAATTTATTGACCTAAAAACTTATAATTTTGACTTTATAATTTACAAATTTTGACTTTAATTTGACCTATAAATTTATAGAGTCAAATCTGAATAAATCATAAATCTGAAACACTATATGCACAGTGGATTAAGCATTTACCAAAACAAGCACGTTTGTAAGACCACATTGCTGTAAGACCACATTTCTCGCCTACCGCGCCTATCCTATATAATATTCAGTCGTCCACTCAGAAATCGCAACAAACCAATTGTTATTACAGTATTGCAAACTAAACTTGCGAAAGCATATCACCATCTGTTGCTACAGTTTAAATAAAACATCGATAAAGAGAAAAAAACTGTGCTGCAAGAAAATTGGACCTAACGAAAGATTTTGACCTAGTGACAAATTTTGACATTTTTCAGCTAATAACTCCGGATTCCCTCGTGTTATGAGCGTGAAATGTGGTTTGTGGACGTTTCATAAACGTTAGAAACGGCAGAAAAAGTGTGACTTTATTGACTTTTGGTTGCCCTAGATACAAATGTAATTATGACTAGGGTTAATATTTAGGTAAGCAAACCTTTAGTTTTTTGCTTTACTGCTTCACGATGGGAGAGCGAAACTACAACTGCCATTTAGAAATATAAACTGAATTGGTGAGAAAAAAGTGAAGTACGGTGTGTGACTCAGATTAACACCTAAAGTGTCGATACAGTTCAAGTTTGCTATTTGAAACTTCTGAAACTTCACATCCCATGAAACCCTTCACATTTCTTAAGACAACGACAAACAGAATTGTTGGTACGCGTTGTTGTCCTGTTGCCATTTAAACACGTTCAACGATTGTAATTGCGTGGCACTGTTGGAGTTCTGCCACAGAAACCAAACATTGCAATTATGACGAACCCCTATATTGTGCAGACAAAGTGGAAAAAACCTAACGGAATTTTCGGGACATTTGTTCAAAACCACAAAGAAAAGAACATTGATTTGGTATCAGAAAAGTTTAATCAAACATTTGGTTCAAATCACCGATTTCGCTCAAGTAACGTTTTCAACAAACGTATTTTTTACAGTAGACATGCCGTTTTGAACCACATGAAGTATATCCCAGGAGCATATGCATGCACAACCTGGCTGGGTATTAATCTCCACATGAAATGGCTTTTTGAAAGTATAATCATTAAGCTCACTTTAAATGCAGGATTATGACGCTAACAATCAGCTCTGTAAATTTATACCGTCTGACCTTTTTGCCTGCTTTACGCGTTATCCTCTTGCTTACCAAAAAGTCATAAACCTAAAATCATGCACGCAGTGAAGGAAAAATGCGGTCGAATGAAGTAGTTGTTGAAAACAGCTTTTTCCGGAGGACACCATAAAAAGATTGTTAGTTAGTCCTAACGAGGTTTGGTAATCAAGTGCTTGAGCTGACTGTGTCATCAGTCATCAGTGCTGAATGCAGCGCTCACCACACGACATGCTAACTTTTTTCTTTCTTCATCCCAGGAAACTGTGTTGTATGATCATGCGGGTTTCCGCGAGAGTTTGATCGGAACCATTTGAAAGGAAATCTGTTTGATGAGGACCCTGCATTTCAGTCACTGTGATCACAGATACAAAAGTCGCATTAGCAAATTTGAAAACATTGCATCAGGGAAATCAACTTATTTCCATTTATAGAATCTGCACTTCGTAGCTTGAATGACCAAATTCACGAAATATCAGTTTTGGAAATTCGTGGTGTTGAGTGCTATGAATACCATCCACGCAACAGTGGCATTAACTTTTTCTGCAATATTAACAAACCGACTTGAGACTTATCTGAAGTTAATTCACCAATGAATCTTAATGTCTACGAAACGTTGATACGGTATTACCGTAGTACTGCGTAATTTGACAGTGCCTAAATTCAAGCTCAGTAATTTCTAAAATGATTTTTTTCATTTTTTGATCGTACTAAAACTCTCTCAGAGACAGTGACATTACTGGATTGTTTTTTATCGTTACAGAAATGCACAATATGTGACGTGGCTAAAACTCACTTTGAATCTTTCATGATATCCCTCATCAGCTGTGTGGCACTGAACATGTTGACTACACGTTTTCTATCAACTATTGAAGCTCATCATTTTAAATGTGGAACAGATAAAACATATATTTTGCGTAGAAGTTTACAGAAATGGTTATAAAATCTTTGTCTCTTTTGAACTAAGAGCGCGTCAGGAGAAATAAAGAGAAATAAGGTACTGCTAGATTAACTGAAAGAACGTGTATACTTTTTCTTAGCTTGAAATATTCACTACTGGCAAATATAGTGAAATTAAGCAGATTCGCCAAAGAACGTTTCGTGATTGCTTCAAATCGATGTTGATATATTCACTGGTAAAACGTTTTTAGGATGAAATGAAGCAGTTATCTAGCAATCAAGCCTTACAAATTTTGCTGGCAAACCAAGCGATACGTTGCAATATGCAGTGAATACAATGTTTAGTGTTTTCGGTTTGTGACAAATGTGGTTGGGTATGATTTAGATCAATGGCAAAATGAAAGTGCAACGGTACGAACAACATACATAAAAAAACATACAAACTCATTTCAAAGGAAACGTTCACCAACTAAGCGATACACCCGTTGTGTTTTATGGGTGGAGCGTTGGACAAGTTTCGCCACGGGGGACACATGTTGGAAGTCTCACTATAGTTAATAGCAATTCATCTCCGGTCCTCAATTCCAAATCCTCCCGATCTCCAATTCCGAAATTTGTTTCTGTAGTACTTTTCGCCGTATTTAAATTTCCCTCCGCGTCAGCGTCTCCACCCAGCCTAACTTCGTGTGTTAACACCTTACGTTTCTGGTCCGCGGTGTGCTGTCTATTTAAAATCCCTTTGCTGGTTTCATTTAAAGTGGAAGTCGATAGTGTAAGCACGTATTGTAAATTATCGTTTCCACTAGAATTCCAAAAATATTTTTAAATAAACGTTTAGGTTGGTCTGATGAAAGCAGTTGTTTGTATTTCAATCTAATCTCGTTATTTGACTAATATTAGTTATCAGCCCTGCTCAGATTTATTTTAGAACGAACAATGTTGGTACAATTTGCCTCACTTTGGCAAAATTGTTCCCACTCCAGCCAAAGCTTACAGAAACGTTTTAGGTTAACAGGAACGCGTTTGAACAACTCAGACACTATTCCCAGGCTCAAGTGATCCTATAAAAGAGAGCTGTTTCATGTCGGAAAACTTGTATTATCTAAAAACCAAACACATCCCCTTCTCCAGAAAATGCGGTTAGTACGGTTCCAAATTGCACGAAAAATTCACCATGAAAACATCCGAAATTCCGCCAGTAGCCTCTATTGGTGGTCTGTACAAGACACATGGCGTGGTGTGTTGAAAGCTGGTGGAAGTGCTGTACATGCAAAAAAGTAGATTAGATTGAGACATGAAAATTTGTTTTTTGTAAATTCGTACACACACGGTGTTTTCGGCCCAAACTGTACAAATTCCTGCATGGTAATATCTGGCAATCTGTTGCACAGAATCGATCAAAGAAAGGTAAAGCAAAGTGATTTCATACATGTAGTAGCGGCAACGCTTCTTTTGAGTTAATGCACCTTTCACAAAGCAACAACAGGGCTTTTATTGACAGACTAATGTGCTATCCATTTTTCTCACAAACGCAGCTGGTCCAAATACCTGTACATATAACCACAACGCTTGCAGACGAACGTCTTTCATATAGTAGCAACGTTGACATGAAATATACAACAAAAAACAAAGTGCGTGCAACGGACGCGAACCTCAGTAGGAGACAACATCGTGTTTCTTTGGTCGGCCATGTTGCTTTGGTCACAGCAAGACATTTCACTAATTTTTATGTCCAGCAGAGACCTGTGCATTTAAAACCTTTGGAAAGGAAGCGAAATGCAAGCTCTGGCGTTTTTCAAAATTGCGTGGTGTTGAATGACAACAACTGCAACACATTTAGCATAAAAATAGAATGTCACAAGCTCTTCAGTGAAAAGTCAGCTCACTCCACCCCAGGGGTATTTTCTGAATAGCAAGGTTTCTAGCGCTTACCAAGCAAACACCGAACCTTCAAATGAATCACGTGGGTCGAATCTGTTTCTCTTCAATAATGTTTTGGTTGATCTGCCAAAGCAACGCGCTTGTGCTGCATGAAAATGTCAAAATGTTTTTGCTATCGACTGGCAAAACTAGCTTTCAGTAACTTCTTGCTGAAACTCATCAGGTGTACTTTGCCTGCTTCTAGTAAACCCTTCTTGGCGTTATTAAACAAAATTTATGTAAATTTGGAGAATGCTTCCCGACAGACCACATAAAAAATCAGCTACTCGAAGGGTCACCTTGAAAAGCTCTTTTATCGAATGCCTGCACCACGCCTTAAGTATATTTGCCTTATACGGGCAAAACAGGTTTGAGCCGGATTTTAAACAAAATAAATCGATTGTTTAGGCATACAAATTGCCTCAGAGCAAGTGACTTATTTCAAAATTGCGAAACAGATGAATCAACCAACATATATTTATCTTCAGAGCAATACGCGTATGAAGCTTGTGATGGACCGTTACTAGTGAAGCTATTTTTTTGTCCCAAATGATAAGAACAGGTGTGAAATTAGAAACTAATGTGCCATTCAAAATAACGTTTTTTTCCGCATGTTTTCACAGTTGTTATGTAAATCAAATGCTTATGTAAGAATTGAAGCTTCAGTTCTACCCAAGCAATGCACACTTTGGTCTCAGTTACAAAGAACTTTGATGCAAATGGATATATATTTTGGTTCAATCGCATTCAAACCATTTTAGCTGGAAATCTTTGACAAACTTACTTTCTTGCTGCAGAAATTGTAACTGTTTGCGTAGCATGGGAATCAGAAGAATATTCGTAGACAAAGCTGCTACAAATCAAAATTGAACTCAGTCCCAAGTCTGGACGTTTAACAACTGACTGGTTGGACCGATGCTGTCGTGTGAATAGGCGATACAAGCAGGCGATAATCAACCATCTTGAAAATTTTACTTTTCAGCTGAAAATTCTCGTAAGTTGCAGTCAGATCAGTGAATGGTCAATGAACGTCTTCGAGCAATATTCAGTAATGTCTCCATTTCCAGTCAATATTGCTACGTGCAGTTTAGCGCAAGGCACAAGAAAATCTGTTTTCAGTGAAGAATTCTTGCAGAACATAATGTACTGCATGATCTTGAAATCCTCGAATTGCATATTTGCGGTGGACTGCTCTACCGTCATGCGAAGAGGCGTTTCCTCTGATTTCCATTGACTTACTTCCAAAAGAAAGCTTATTTACCGCAGCACGTTTGAAACTGGGATCATTTTCATGGACAGGTTTTACGTACCAGTGTTGTCTGATCAGCATTTTCGGTTTGCTACCTTCAAAGAAAGAGAATTTTGCCAAAAATAACTTCAAATATGTTCTTCTGTGTTTCAAAGTGCCATCAAAACTTTTGACTTTGCTGTAGTTGCAAGATGTTTACAAATTAATTCAAACAGTATTTAGTATATCATAAACAATAACGTGTCAATTGTCAAGTATGTGCCACTTCAAAACAAAATGTAACGATTTTCTTTCAACCATTTTTGCAGACAGAAAACGTTTGCTAAATTCAATTTCAAACAATCTTGAAGACATAAAAATGTTTGACTTATCAGTATATCTTTGCGTCATCGCTCTGAGCTGCAACGCTTTCGCAGCAAAAGAGCTGCTGACATGTCAAAGGGAAGCGCAAGATTCGCAGCCTGGTCCATCAGGTCCACAAGGACCCAGCGGACCGCCAGGGCCGCCAGGACCTGAAGGTTCACCTTGCAACATTCAAACGTGTGCAAGCAGTTTTGGAGAAGTGCAAAGAAGAATCAGTGCTTTGGAAAATGCAAATCGGCTTTTGACACACTCAGGTATTTAATGTTAGTATTGTTTTCGAAGTTGGCTTGTAGATGCTTTTAGCTCATTTTTGGTAACAGAAAAATTCCAAAAACTGGACTTTGTCTTTCGCAAGAACGAATGCGAAAAGCAATAATTTGATCCTATGGATCATTGTGAAACTTTTTATTTTTAGTGTTGGACATTTCAGACGAATGATGATCGTAATGTTTGACCACGGAATCACGGGTGTTAGAACTTTCATGACGAAAAGATGTTATTATGCCAGGGTCTCAAACACGCGGACCGCGGCGGTTTTGGCTAACTTTTTGAATAATTATCATTTTCGGTATTTGGTTTGTTCACCGGTGTTTGAAAGGTCTCAGAAAAGGCGTGAAGAAGTGACTGTTAAACCAAGGTCGGGACGGCTGGAGATTATTTTCCTACAGCTTATGATACCTTTCGCAGGAAATAAGGTGTAAAGCAGGGGCTCAAATACTCCGTCCGCGGCCCGCATGTGGCCAGCGAGGAATTTTGAGCGGCCTGCGAAGCTTTCTTGGAATTTTCAAATGACTAATAGTAACGTTATTTAGTTTATTCACTGTTGTTTAAAATGCTCGGCTAGCAAGTGAACAAGTTAACGAACGTAGAGACGGCTGGAAATAATTTCCCTATGACGCATGATGTCTTTCGAAAGAAGTACGATTAAACTGTTTCTAGTGAAGTTCAGGTACCGCCACTTTTGCATCAGCGTTATATTGCGGCCCTAGGGTTACTGTGTTAGTCCTCATTTGGCCCTCGGTTCAATTTGCGTTTGAGACCTCTGGTGTAAAAGCTGTTTGTAGTAAGCTTCAGGTACCGTCATTGTTGCGTCAGTGTCACAATGCGGCACTCGGGTTACTTTATTAATCCTAATTTGGCCTTCGGAGCAGACTGAGTTTGAGACTCATGCCTCAGAGATCGGTAATGTTATACAATTCATATAATTTTTTTATATCAGAAAAACGTCGTCGGTTAGTGACATTGCAAAGCTCATCGAACTTACTATGTTTATTTGGTGATTCAGCCAACTGGCTGAGACTTATACTTTGGTTATTGCTTTGCGGTTTACATTTGACATAGTTATACTGATTGATTAGGCAAAAGCTCTTGCAGTCGCGTGCTCAAGCAGTTTAGCTCTGGATTTTAATAAACATGTGAACTGATTGCTCCGACTTGTGCATGCTGCAACATCCTGATGCTTTTCAGTCAATCGTTTCTCTCTCTTTCAAAACTTACAGATATTAATGAAGAGTCATGTTTTCGGAACGTCACACATTTAAATTCGGTGAAGATAGTGTAGTTAGCAATGTTGTTCCTAACGATGCTTTCTAAAATATCCGACCTTAATTTGCGTTTAAAATTTACGTGTCAAAGCGTACATTGTGTTCTTTAACGCACTGTTAGCTTTGCTCAGAAGAATCAAGTTTCAGTTGTAAAGATGAAGTGCTGCTTTTTGCTGAAGCATGAACTTACATGTAAGATTTCATCCAGCAAAATATGTGTAATTTTCTATTACTTCAATTGGTTCGTTACATAAAACGAAACTTTTCAATCGACTTTCCTACCACTGGATGACAATTGCAAAATTAATCTTCACTAAGAACATTTATTTATAACTTGAAAACTCTTTCATTTCGCTCACGTTACGTACACAAATGGTGGTCTTCAGTTTCGCTGTCAGAATGGATGCTTATAAGTGAAAGAAATGAGTGTTAATATTAAACACTAGCACCTAATTGCCTCATCTGCGAGTACATATACTTGAATATTCACAGATTATAACGCAATAAACAATTGCAATCCCTAAAATCATAACTGTTTCAGATTCACTTCATGAATAACCAACTCTGTTTTAACAGAAGCAGAAAAGTTTCTGTGTAAAGAAAAGTAAGTTTGATAAAGCTATCCCGTGACCATTTGTTGAGCATGGTAATGTTTTCTGAGTGATTTGAGGTAAATAAGGGCTTGCGCAATCATTTACTTTGTTCATTTATTCACATGACTGTCATTAAATCAAAATTCATTTGAAAATGTACGTTTTTCTACAGACAACACAAAACGTTCTTTAGAATAGAAAATATCCTGTATACAATACGACGTGTATAACAACATGAGTACACCATAACCGTGATGCTCTGATGGTTATATCGTGCATATGGTTTGGTTGGAATAGACAGAATCGTTGTGTTACTTTATTTTCAAACTTCCATTGCTTTATGTGCTTCAGCTACCTTTTTATCATAAAAATCACTGCAAATCAGTTCAATCTGTTCGGCACAGGCTACAAATCTGCATTCATTTTTCCATCAAATGAAATTTAGACAAATCTGATGAATTGCACATTCCAATACAACCTGTTGACCTACAGTGTTAATTTTTTTGCAGTTGAAAAAATCGAAAACCGATTAGACGAGCACGTGAACACTACAGCTGGAAACCATACAGGTGAAAAGATGTGCAGAGTTCTGTTCCGTTTCGGCATGCTTGCGTCGCTGACGAAGACCTCTGACGTCATTCAGGCGGACAAAGCGAATGAACAAAAAACATATTCCAAGATTCAAAAATCGATTTCTTCATGACGTCGCATATTCAATTTCATAAAAACGTTGTCTTGGCATTTAACCGAATTACAAATGTGTCTTTATTGTATGCTTTGTAGTGAGCGGGCACTTGGCAAAATATAAAATTTTTGAACTTGAGACAGCAAGTTGTTCATGAAATGTTTGGACAGGGCAAACTTTTTTCAAATTTTCTGGAATACTGGTTAAAAGTAGATTATTTACCTTTGAAAGATGAATTGTTTCAGCAGGTGCATAAGTTCACTTGTCGTTGCCAACGACAGAGGTATTTTGATGACGTATTATTATTAAAGCTGATGAAAATGCTCTTCATAAATTATTTAAAATTATTTTCGTTTCATGATGTTTGGCATGGTGAAGCAAGTGTTGTTAAGTACTACAAGGTTTCCAAGGAAAGCCAAAAAATTTGAAAGGTGTCGTTGTCTTCCTTTTTTTCAAATCATCTTCCAATGTTCATACGTGTGCCTGTATTTTCGTGAAAAGACACAAATGTTCTTCCGTTCGAGAGATTGTAACACTTTTTTTATTTCAACCATTCCTGCGGTTGGTGAAACCAGGATTCTTCTGCAGTTCAAATCAATATAAAGGCATGTAGTTTTTGGTTTACTCGAAAAAGTGTCCTGATATCATCTTGTATTTCACCAGGCAACTGGAAATTTCCACACAATGGCTACAAATACCAGCTGAAAATGGAGAAAATGAATTTTAACAAGGCTGAAAGCTACTGCCAGCAACAAGGAGGTCGTTTGGTTGGACAAAGGTTGACAGACTCATATTTACTAAGGTAATGTACAAAATCAGATCAAACGGCAGCTTGCTCATTCGTCCCTGGAATAAAACAAACAGGGTATATTGTTAACAAATCCCAATGAATTTTTAAGGTTACATCTTGTTCTGTAAACGTGTGTTTCATGAGGAGAGGACTCAGAAAGAACTGCAAAATGCTCGGATAGTGTTATAGTTTGGAATGTTTGAAACCTTACGTACGAAATGTGCGTTCGAAGAAAGGAATATACTGGCAAAAGATCGAAAGCAAACGCAGACAAAGTAAGTAAGTCAACCAGTTCACCGATTTGAGATCAAACTTGCAGTAAACGTCGATATTTCGTCGATCGTTGGATTTACCTAATCGACAATTAACACCACATGCGAAATTAATTCCAGTAGTGATATATTAATGTATATTAGCAAATTGTTTCTTTAGGAAATTGATGTCACGTAATGCTGCGCATCCTCGATCCATTAATCTGCGAACAATTCTTGCGTGTGAAGTTCTAAATGTCCAAAGCACGGACAGAGAAAGCATGTAAACTCAAGAATAAAATAAATAAATGAAAACACAAATTGCGGCAAGTAAATTCGCAAATAATTGCTTTCACTCAAACTGGAAATATATCCGACGCCACTTACAGAGCAACGAAACACAGCAATAAGCAGCCCGGCGTTGACTGAACCAAAGCAGGCAGTTGAATGCTTCGGCGGGAAGGGTCATGAAATCATCAGGTTGGCAAACCCACTCTAGGCTGTGCGTTTTAATTTGGGAAGAGAAGCATAAAAATAAAAACGTTGAGAAGAGAAGCATAAAAATTGGCAAATGGAAAACTACATGTTTAAAAAATCACCAAAAATGGGCAAAGCAGAAAAAAAAATTAAACACGGTTTACCGAAAAGGGGTAGTATTGTGTCGCATGAAGGCAGATCATGCCTTGAATTTTTATTTGTGCATTTCATTTGTTCAGCCATCTGTCTGCACAGTTATTGAATGAGTCAAAACTGGGTTGTTCTGCAAAACGCCAGTGTACGTGTCATGAATACTCTATGTAGTTTATTTATGAAGCCATGGAACGCTATAGTGGCGCGATAATGCTATTTTTTACTGTAGTCCCTCTTGCCTGGTGTGTTCCAAGTATTTATCTACACTGACCGTATCTAAATTCATTTACGTTTTGGCCAACCTAATCTGGATGGTATATCACACAAGTTGACGCATAAATAACACAGCTCCTGCGTGTGAGGCTTTTGTTTCAGCGCGAAAGTCAACTTTTTTGTTGTCAGGATATGTGAAACATTTGTGACCACGAATTTGTTGTGTTTTCTATGGCAACGACAAAGTGCGCAGTGCTTGCAAGGCCATGACGCACCTTCGCTTTGTGTGTTGTCTTGTTTAAAAGCTCTGTAAGGACTGCAAAGCCATAACAGTGGCTATGAATTTGTCCAGTCATAACGTGGCAACCGATAAAGCTAAGGAGCTGTTAAAACCCTCTACGGATTCGGGAAGATTTGTAGTTTAGATTTAAAAAATTTGGAAGTTTTTGCGTTTTGGGTTTTCTGTGGGTGACGTCATAATGGAAGAATGTTTTCGCCTTTATGGCGAAGTTTACCTGGCCCTGGGCGCCAACCCAAGGGGCAATATTTTTGGCTAAATTTTTTTCGGAACCTAGGCTACAATCCGCCTCTTTAGAGTCCTAGATTGGCTTTCTGGCACATGTGGAGACAAAAAGTATGGCTCAAAAACCCAATTTATGAAACAAACCAAACTTTACACGAAAGGTATGATTTTCCCTTTCAGGGTAAATTTTGGCCAGCCATAACTCGGAAGCAGATTGTGCTAGAGAGTTATTCAAACCCTCTGAAACTGGTGAAGTTGTGTATCTTAGAATGAAAAAATCAATTATATGTTTTTGGTTTGGTGTTTTTGATCAATGACTTGACGATTGCGGTAGTGTTTGCGTTATTTTCATGGCGTCATCTGCCGATACAATGAGCCGATTTCGTGGCGCAAAATTTTGTTAAATTCTAAGTTATAATACGAGTCTTTAGAGCCCTTGATCGACTTTCTAACGTTTCTGGTTCAAAAGGTATGCTAGAAAGTGGCTAGGAAGTCAGTCAAACCTTGTAAAAACTCGATTATAGCCTAGAATCCAATAACATTTTTGAGCCACCAAATCCGCCCGTTTTGTCAACTCCCAGGGGATGATGACATCATCCAAATGTAAACAAAATGTGCATAAACATACTCCCATCATGTCAACATCAAGAAAAAAAACGACATCTAAAACTGAAAACTTTTATTCTATGCTACAAGACTTTCCCCATCTTAGGAGGGTTGAACAATTCTCTAGCTCCCTCTGCTGCCTAGGCATGGCCGCAGGGTCAGAAAGAACCATGGTTTACCTTTTTTGAGAGTTAGATTTTTCCTAATTTGTGTTTTTTGAGCCATACTTTTGGCTACAGATATGCTGGAAAGCCAATCAAGACCTCTGAAATCTGGGATCAAAGCCTAGTTAAAAGAAACTTTAGCCAACAAATAGCCTGTTTGGGTTGGCGCCCTGGGCTAGGTAATCTCAGTAAAAAAGGAGTGAAACATGCCTCTATTGCGACGTCTCCCACAGGAAACACCACACCCAAAACTTAATTTTTTTTCAAATCGAAAGTGGAAGACTTACAGAATCCGTAGAAGGTTTGAACAGCTCTCTAGCTCTATTGGTCGGCACAGAGTTGTAAGTCCGGCCGGGCTTTTCGGGTAGGGCCGGGTTCGTGCCGGGTTCGGGCTTAAGTTTGCCAAAATGTTTCGGA
>Ga0210059_1005701_pt1 | contig 20016 bp, 19 predicted proteins | sample Ectturendosymbi2_FD_188042 | JGI IMG/M metagenome (GOLD analysis project Ga0210059, IMG submission 188042) | Ecteinascidia turbinata endosymbiont from Florida, USA - Sample 2 (SPAdes) (version 2) | ecosystem: Host-associated > Tunicates > Ascidians > Unclassified | place: Key West, Florida... | reverse complement strand
AAGGACCGGTTTTTCCATGCAGCAAAAGAATAAGAGTCAACTGCCATGAGCACGGGCGACGGAAGGGGGCAGGGAGTCAAGGCAAGGGGGGGCAGGGAGTCAAGGCAACCCTGGATATTGAAGCTTAACGTTCCCTATTAAATTTTTAACAAAAGAAGAATATTTTCTTAGTTTTGAGTTGGTGAAATGAAATTTCATCATTTCACCACTTTTACCCCCCCCCTGGAAAAAAATCCTTCGCCCACGTCCATCAAATAGATATGACGGAGAGAATCTGCTACGTAAGGCAACCATCGCGTCATTCCAGCTAAACAAGTTAATTTGTGCGTTTCTAAAACACCAGTTCGTGACGTAACAATAAAAAAGGAAGACTCCGCCAGGAGGCGGATATATTTCATTGTACAATCCATTGCCTTTTAAAAGTTCGCCATAATGGATGAGCTTAAGCGACACTCCGGCGGATTAACGATCCGAAACAACTGGTTCAGATCTTTAAAGTGGCATCCCGAAACACGTACCAAGGTCCTCATCTTTCCAGCTCACACCTTCCTTGTAGTGACGCCGACCCTCTTCCTTGAACGTCGGTTTCTTCGTAGGGGAAGCACCCGGGCCGTTTGCTTTCAAGGCGTTGGTGGTTTTTGATCTGTTAAGAAAAAAAATAGTAGCGATTATTTATTGATAAGAAATAAATCGTCTTCTTTCCTAAAAGGCAGATTAGGTTGACACGGTACAACACTCATCGTCGAAAGAACATAAAAGACTGCTTTTTTAAAAAAAACAATCAGTAAATCTTTACTTCAGTTGTAACTGTAACACTGGCAAGAAAAACAATTTTATATGATGATGAAGCGTTGCACACTACTTGGAACCTACAGCAATTTTATGCACGCACAAAATTTTGGTCTGTTTTCCTAAGAGAATGGATGGAGTTGGTCTGCATTTAGTCAGACAATTACGATGTATGGCAATTTAATTTCGGAGCCTCTCTGATACTAATCGGGGGGGCAATGACTAGGACAAACCAGACGGGTTCTTTAAGCAGACCCGTAACAAGGTTTTACGGTTTTGTGCGGCAAAATAAATTTTAAGGGGATAAGATTTTTGTTTTTATATGTTTTAATGTTTAAAACAATTTTTGGGGGGCACAACAAAATTAGGTAGACACGAAAATTGGTGGCCATTACCCTAGAACCCCCCGTGGCTACATGAGCCTGTACCTAAGCGCTAAACATTCTGCTTGAACAAACCTGGTCTATCGAAGACGAAAAAGTTGTTTAGCAACCCTTCAGAAATACTTTGCTACGATTCTAAATACCATGCTAACTGCGACTCTAAAAAGGATTCGAAAAAGACAACGGCTGGCCTTCACAAGCTTTCCAAGCAGCAGCAACCAAGTTCCAATGCTCCAACGCACGAACCTCTCAGGGGTGGTCTGGCATGTTGCCTCGCGGCATTCCGGCAATTTCGCGTTCGCTTTGTGCTCGCCGTGCTCGTGCGGTTTGTTGACAACCGCGGCTTGGCTCGCGTTGCCATCGTTACCGTCGCCTGATTCGGCGCCGACTGGCGTCTTCGACCTCTGCGCGACTTCATCTGCGCAACAATCGACGCGCGATGAAGTGCAAGTGTTTCAATGGCGGGCGTTTCGCGAAAACACTCGCCACGCATGAATGCATCGACTTTGGGATTGCTCGAATTTTTCTTGAAAGAACAAGATATCACGGGAAACCAGTCAAGCGGAATGAGAGCGCTCGACGTGGTCGCCGCGTCTTGGTTCCAAGACGGGATCATATCCATGAGCGAGGATTGGCACAAGGGGCTTTTGAAGTGTCGCACTCAGCGCAAACGGATTGGTGCAGAGAAAGATATAAGGTCAGCCGAGACGCCGCTGCTTCAATGCGACCGTGTTTTCTACGGCGCAGAGACGGCGGAAACTGATGAGACGGCCATTGCAGTGGACACGTACACGTTATGTGTGCATGGCTCAGAATGGGTACAAAACCTACTTTTTTCATCAAAGTAGTAAAAGAGTTAGGGCGATTCAATCAGCACGACAAGCAATCGATGCCTGCAGCACTTTGAACAATAAAACTTTTCTAACAGTCGCAACATCGGGTAATGCAGGCACGTACCTTCTCCACTAAGTCTATCCAGCCAAACGTACGCTGGTGCAGACCGTAAAGGCAATTTAACTCCGCTTTTACGCGAACGACTCCATCGAACTCACGGGTTTAATTTGAACCCCGTGGATCTCACCTGAATTTTCTTTCGCGCCATTTTCCTTTATTTCGCTCACCAGCGGCGCTGCTGTGAATGGCAACAGTTTCGGCGGTGGCGGCGCTGGGAGGACCTCTAGTGTCACAGTGAGCCGGTGACGACTCTTGTCAAACTTCGCGAATCCTGCAGGGTTTACAAACAAAGTGGAAAGTTACTGCCTTGAAACAACTTCAGTAAATCTACACGGCCGTTGTGTAACGTCAGTAAATCTACACGAATTGAAATCTGCACAGTTATTCACAGTTAGCGACGTCACTCATAAATAATGCCGTCACGTCACCTTTATTTTCGTCCACGGGAAAAGGTAGTTCGAAGTCGAGTCGATACTTGGCCGCCTTGACCGACTCCAAATGGAGGCGTCGCTCGAAGACTTCCAAGTTGACGAAATTGGCCGCGCTCAGCAACGGCAGGTCAATGTTGATCACCAGTTCCTTTGGCCAGGTATCGTAAACTTGGCCTGGCGCGAGAGTATGATTCTGCAAACGGACAAGTTTTTACATGCGTTGGAAGGCACGTCAAGATGCAGTTGGTGAAGTTTGACAAAAGTAAGGCATACATCCACGCGTTTTCCTTTTCAATTTCTCAATTCAAACTCAGGAAATGATGGCAATCTACAGCGAAACCCACTACTGTGTCATGACAGCTTCCAACGATTTCGTTTACCTTCCAACACATATTTGAAATCTGGAGAAGAGGCCGGGTGCGCAGATTTGAAGGCATGGAGCATGGAAGTTAAGATGAATGGAGTATGGAAGTTAAAATGAAGCCTTGCGAATGTTTTCCTTATTTCAATATGCTCAATTGCATTTAAACTTTAGAAAATTTCAGTTTTTTTTTTTACTCAAAACTTCATGTTTTGGTTTCCTCTGCCGAAATCCTTTACGATAAAAACTGAACAGTTCAAAGAAATTTTGAAATACTTGTACATTTTGCAATTGTATGATGAGTCATCCAACGGGATGCTGTGTCATTTATCCCTTTTCGTACTCGCTTCAACGTAATAGATTGCAACGATTGCTGTTTTTAATCAGAAGGGGGAAAAATTTGTATGTTTTTATCTTTGTTCATGAAGCAATCGGGTTTCGTCACAGCTGCTCCTCGCTGACAGTAAAGAAAAACAAACACCACTCGCCAGGGTTCTGTGGATTTCCTCGGAGGTGACGGCAGTGCACAAGCGATTTCATTTCCTGGCCTCAACTTTAGAAAGCTTAACGAACAGTTCCGTGCGTTGGCTACTTTTGATAATTTCAAAAATCCAGCAAGGAAAAAATAGAAACGTCACACCGGAAATACAATCGTGTCGCGGGTAAGATCCCGCCCGCAAGCAATACTCTCTAGTGTTTAACAACAGTACAAAGCAAAAATACCAAGAAAACTCAAGAATTATCATCTATCAAGTACACAACACTGCTTTGTACAGGTTCAATCGACACACACGCGCAAACAAGACCTTCAAGCCAAACTCTTGTCACCTGTACATCGAAATATCCCCGATGCATTACGCTGTATTCAGGTTCAATGAAACCGTCTTCGTCACAACAGGGTTTTTTCTTTTCTTGATTCATTTTGGCCTCTTTATGCAGGTTTGGCGCGAGCTGCGCGATGCCTGGAACACAAGAGCCAGGTTTTGAAGCCTTGCCACTTCTACGCCCAAAAGACATTAATAAACTCGAAAATTCAGGTTTAATCTCAACGTTCTCAAGCGGATGCCTCGCATGTTGGCCATACTCAACAGGCAGGCAGTGGGCTCGTTGCCAAGGGGGCATTCGGGGGTAGAGCCCCTTTGAAGTTTATTGTGGCCCCCAAATTTGCTGGACCCATAAAAACTTGTTTTAAATATGAACCAAAAAACGTGCCCCTAAAAATTTATTCTGACCCTTAAAACTGGTTAAGATGCTGACAGGTAGTAAAATGGCGTGGTGTGGCACACTTAAACTATTGCGAAACGGCCAACAACTTCGATGATGTCAAGCACACTACGGTTAAAACTTAAGCAACGCAATCAATGCACAAGCACACATTCTTGGATGTCCGGAGGTTTGGGAGGTCTTAAACGCACGTCCACTTCGTCCCCATCTCCTGCAGATTCCGAACTTCCCGAGCAGCCATTGGCGTGCGGTGTTCTGATGACTGACGACATGGGAAGACCTGAAATATTTTAAATCTCGTCAATAGTATTTTTTTCTACGACTGTCCAGCCTCAAACCGGGCTTTTCGTCTTCGTCGCCATTCGAAGCCTACCTGTGTGTACTACGGTCCAGCCTTGGATTGTTCTTCAATTCAGGGGTCCGCAAATAGTGGGCCGCAAAATAATTTAAATTGACATTTTAAATTTGCCATTCTCATTAGACCTAATAAATTCAACCATTTACTGTTTTATGTGTTGAGTTTCATACAATTTGTGCACGAAAATTGCTACTGTCAATAGCAGTCCTAAAATTTATATTTAATTTTAGAGTATTTTCCACAAAATTAGATGCTCACGCAATGTTTGAGTCGCGAGAATTCAAAACATTTTTAGGGTCGCACCTAATAGTATTTGCGGATCCCTGCTTGAAATCACTGATGGTCAAGTGTGTCCCGCCCGAAACGCACCAAGATGTTAATAGTTCACTCAGATTTACTTAAATCCACAATGAGCGTGCAGATTTACTAACTTGACGAATCGATCGTCCAGCAAAAAAAGTGCAGTGCACATAACAAGCAAGTTAGATATGAAAGCGCACAACATACAAATGTACCGAGTTCACTCTTAATTCGCCACAAAGTGCACAAGAGCAACAGCCCTATGAAGTAAAAGATCCCCCGGGTAGTTTCAACCGATTCGTGAGACAATGAATCAGTTTTGTTTATGGTATTTTCGTGTCTCGTCACAGGCGTGTTCAAAATCAGTCGTTGATTTTCAAAAAATGCAGGTCACGCGATAACCCAATGGCACAGATTCCTGTCAATTTGATCTTTAGCGCTGTTGAGCATGAGCAGATCGTACGGCAAAAGAATAGGAAATCGATTCTGTACCCTTAGTTAATTTGTCGCGATCCTAAATGGGCGTAAATGTTAGTTTCATGGAAAGACCAATCCCTGCATCTCAAAGGTTCAACGTGATCATGTTTAAAAACAGACAGAAAAGTTACACCGACTCACAAGTGAGAACACACTGTTGTGGACAACGTAAAAATTTGAGCACAATGTCCAAAAACCTTATAAATCTTTCAACAGGTGTTTCCGTTTTATCCTTTTTCAAGCTACATAGCCAGTATGCCGTGCAATACAAGCGAATCATCATTGGCATCAACTTTGGTGGTCTTTTTCCCCAAACGCTGAGTTTTTTCTTCGATTCAGACATGCTATCATGAGTTTAACTGCACATCAGAACACCAAAGTATTCTTAAAATGGCTGTTTTAAAATGAATTTCTCGGAACTCAGTCTGGGTAAAGTGTGTTTGAAACACTGAAGTAGCAACCAGGCGAAAAAAGAAATAGAAGGCCAAAATCTGTTTGATAACATTGTTTCACAGCTTGATGTCATGACGAAAGAAGAACATAAACAAAGCACCAACCTTTGAACGTCATTTTCGGCGTTTTCACATTCACTTTGTCGAGTATGACACCGAATTGCCTCTCCACTGCGTCGAGGGCGGTGTCGTGGATCATTTTTTTAAAGCGGGCATTTTTTTGGAGTAAATAATACGTATCAGGATGGAACACGACGTCATAGACCATACACTTATTTCCAGCCTGCAAGTTCAAACACACGAAGCGTTCGGTCACACTTATTTCGAGGTCTACACGAGGCATTGAACCACCTAAACTTACAGCGACGCATGCAAAGAAACTGCGTCTGATGAGCGGAAATTAGGTAAACCCGACATGGTTCGATCAAAGCTTTACCTCACTAATCTCAGTGAGCGGGCGCGTCTGTAAGAAGTAAAAAACCGCTCAGGGTTCAAGACCGCAAACCTTTTAAATGCATTTGGCCTGAGCGTGATTTTGAAAGTTTTAGGGGCCAAAACAATACTGTCATTACTTTTTCTAAAGTACACCGTTTTTAGTACTCTGTGCATACGTGTGTGGCCTACTGAATTAACCAGGGGTCTCCAAACTACGACCCGCGGGCCAAATCCGGCCCGTGAAGCCATTTCATCTGGCCTGCGAAGACATTTTTGCCAAGAATAAAAAAATAATTTAAATACGAAACATTTGTTGATTTGATAGATGTAACATATCCCGAAACAATCACATTACGTAAGATGTCTGGTACTCGAACTGTTGTGTAATAGCTTATGTGGCCCACGGACAAAAAAAGTTTGAAGACCCCTGGAATAAACGATGGGGTGAGACTGACCAAAGTGTCTTAAAACGAGTTACTTTCTGACAACGCTATTTTGCAGTAGTTTGGCTGGGGTACTGATTGCAGCCTTCTAAAACCAGCGCTTGGCGCAAGGGACTCGCCAGGCAAGAACCCTGGTGGATTACTCGCACGTTTAAAGTCAAGGCATGTTTCAACATAACTGCCAACTTGCACCCACTCTTTCAAACATGGCTTTCGCTGCAACCGACGTTAGGCTATAATTGAAACATTACATGTTCATGTACGGTGGACCAAACTGATGCATGATCGGCCGCACAATGCAACCGGGTTGTAGCAACGCTGTTTATTTTGAGAACGAACTGTTTATTTTGAGATTTCGGCTTGAATCAGTCTGACGTGCGTGACTCCTTTGAAAAGAAAAGGTTTGACAGCCACGATTCAATGAAAGTTTCGTGAGAAGCAACAATTGATCGAGCCTTACTGGCAGTAAAAATTTTTTTATTGTTGAAAAGTGAACCATTTGAGGTCTCGGTGTTATTTGTTTTCTGTGGACAAATAAATAGCAAAGCAGTGATTCCAGCTTGGTGGAGAGCATCTCTGATAAATGCTTTGGGACAAGTTGCGTATCAGTCGATTTATACTGTAAGAGACAAGCTCATAAATTTTAAGTTGTGTATTTACACCAGACCCTGACAGAACGCGCTCGAGCGACATCATGAGCGATCAACAGACAGACAAAAGCGAACCTTATCTAAATCCTCCCGGGCTTGGGACACGCTGTGTGGTATGGACCACTGCATCCCGCGCGTATTTCCTTGGACAGATGGTCGACTCTTGGGCTGACCCAAATTCTCGTTTGTGCAAATGTTCACAAAGCATTTCTGTGTGCCTGCAAGAACAAGACCATTTTAACATTGCTCAATACATCGATGAGAGAATGCAGGAGTCGAACACCTAACACAACGCAAACGGCGAACACCGCTCGCAAAAACCGTAGATGCAACATTTAAGAAACTTTTTTGACACAAGTTGCAGTAAATGGTATAGCACCACAAAGCAGCTAATGGTAGGTACAAAACGGTTTCAAGGAATGATTGTGTTTCTGCCAAGATACGCATATTGTATGAAGGAATTCCTATTAGACTATGATCATTTAAATCAGTTAACCGTAACAGTTTTCTGAATAGCATATTCCGCTGTAACAACTGTTCACTGCTATTGCAACAAAAATTAGACTTTGCTCAACAATGAGGACTCATCAAGAAGCTCAGTAAATTAAAAACACAAGCAAAATCTGTTACAATAACATTATGCTCTAGAATAATTACTTTTTGTAAATCTGCAATTAGTATCATTATTTTTATGCTTAGTTACAATATGTACACCTAATTCCGCTGAAGCTAGTGCTGTTCTATAAACGAACAGTCACTTCAAAGATTCACACGATAGTATTTTTATTCTTACCATTAACACTTGTTTTGAGAACATGTCCAGGCTTTGGGTTAATAAATTTAACATCCATTCCACGATCTCGTTCCAGCATAGCAATTTCTTCCTCATATCGCTTTCGATTTTCAGGGTCAGAAATTTCTTCTGCATATTCTCTGAGAAGGTCTCTGAACTTTTCATCCTAGAAAAGACAGGTTTCTTCAATAACGATGACTTATGCGTTGTAAAAGTATTTACATGAGAAATTTGTTAATGTAGACTAAATTTTACAACGTGATAAAACAAGCACAAAAAGTTTTAAACCACAGTGACCGTATGATAAAAAGAAGCTACCACGTTTAACTATATGTACACCACAATCCCAGCAACTAAATGTCTTTTGATAATATGTGGTACTGACATATCATAATGATGACCAAAAAATGATTCAAAACAATTTATGTAACTCTACCAAAGATGGTATTCCAAAATATGGGTAAAAAAACTAGTTTGGGTAAAGAGATTTTTACCAAATTTTGTTTTTTTTTTGGCCATAAATTTTGAACCAGAAACGCAGAAAGTCAATCAAGGTCTCAAAAGACTCGGTTTATAGCCTAGTTTCCACTAAAAACTTGAGTCAAAAAATTGGTTCTTGTGGTTGGGGCCCAGGGCCTAATGACCTTAGCCAAAAATGCCTAAGTTACCCCACCTACGACATCAATCACAAACAAAGTCCAAAACTTGCCAATTTTTTTTAATCCAAACCAGAAGACTTGCTACAGTTTTTGAGGGCTTGACCAGCTCAATTGCCTGGCGAGTTATGGAATTGCAAAGTGGTGTTAAAACAGTGGCTCACGCAGGATTTCGATGTATGAATATATCGTACACCAGTGCTGAAGGTGTTGATACAGGTCTGCTAGGTTTTATATTGTCTTTACATAAAACAAATCGCACAGCAGTGGAAATCTGACTCATCTATCTGTCAACCAGGAATACCATTAATGGCAATTTAGCCATTGCTTAGTCACTGTGTAGCAACTGCTAACCTTGTATGCTAAGCAATAGCGAATATTTTTGCACGCAAACCATCTATTAGCAATCTGTAGAACATAGGTCCTGCTTCACCCAGGCACAGCCAGGGATCTCTCACATACTGCGTGACATCAAGCTTACTACGGAGAAGACAAAGAAACATACTATCATCCACGCAATGCTGATACAATCTGACCATGACTCAAATTTTTGCATGATGAAAATCTGGTAAGACCGCATAACAAACTACTGACTGCCAACATATGAATGCTAAATGGTTACACTTTGATCTCCTGCAATATAGCATAGCTATCAAAGTTATAAAAATAATTTAAATCATATCATTTCAAAAGCAGTTGTGACTATGAAAGTCACATCAGTCTCTGGTAGGTATGCAATCATCTTAGCGTGAATATTAAAAACCCAGCGAACTCTGGTCGTATAAGCATTTACCAAAAACAAAACCTGTTAAAACCTGTTTCAAATCACATTGCTACCAGCTGCATGGTTAATGAAAAAGCAACCATCTGGAACTTGCAAAAATGCAGCAAAATGACTCTATGTTAGAATGATTTTAACTATTGACATCAATAACCTTCATGCACTTTGCCAGCCGATCAATTTCTTCAGGGCTCAGATCCAATTCTTCGAGTTTCTCACCAAACTTTCTTGAACCAGCTGCCATGTCAGCAAGCTTTGCAGTGTGGTTCCACTTTACAAAACTGAGTTGAATAAAAAATCTTAGCAAAAGAGCTTGTTCACTGCAGATTTTCAGAGATGAAGTGAACAATGTTCTGCAACATCAAATATGAATTAAATCTCCATCACAGATTTTTCAATACCTATAAAGTCATAAACAGAACTAAGTATTAACCAAATAAACATGCATCTCAAATTAACTAGGCAGATTAAATTAAATGACTTTACACATGAAAGTGTGCATCTCTGCAAAATTTGCAAAGCTCTGAATGTCAACCCATTTCTCTGAATAGAGAGATCTCAGTTATGCCAGAATGTCCCAGTAAAGATCAGTGATGCAATTCCAACTGGCTTACTGGTTGCACCCAAAATAAAACAGCCCCAGAGGTCGACCAAGGACCAGGGGGTGTGAATACATCTCTAACCTGGCTACGTCTAATCTTGGTATGGAGCTAGCAAAACGTTTAAGAGATTGCTCGAAACAGTGAAGTATGTCAAGTCTTCTTTGGACTGCTGCCCTCACAACTCTCCCCAGAGGTAAAACAGGAACCAAAATGAGTGAACTTAACACATGTCTAAGCTAATCAATTTTCGAATAATCCCTATCATTAAAGAAAAAAGTATTCACATGTCCATGTTTTTTTAGGATTTGACCTCTGACCACCAAGGCATTTTGATGCTGCAACCATTTTATCTAAATGCACTACCAAGATTGTCGTAGAGCAACGTTTTAGCATAAAATGGCAGTGGTTGTAAAGGGAGGTTCTGTTGTATTTTGAAGGACTGTTGGAAGAATTTGAGAGACCGAAACGGTCTCTCAAATCACCTTAACTCTTTGGCGTCCGGCTGCTTTCAGGGATTTTCGGAAAAAAAAAACGCCTAAACGCATGTGGCTTTGCGCGGGAATTTCTCTGGTCCGGTATGCTCTACAGACCGGTAGAAGTCTCAAAAGACGCAGCAAGTCTTCTAGTCTGCACTTGAAAAATATTTTTTTGCTTGGGGGATGCGGTTTTTTGTGAGTGACGTCATAGGTGGAGGTCTTTTAGGCCATCTTGGCCCACTTTGCCTGGCCCTTGGCGCCAACCATTAGGTGTTAGTATTTCACTGAAGTTTTTACTGGAAACTAGGCTACAATCAGAGTCTTTTGATACTTGGATGACCTGCTGGGCTTTCGGGTTCAAAAGTTATGATGTAAGTTAGTAAATATATTTGACTAATTAGCTAATTAAAATATTCGTTTATTTTAGATCATAACTTTTGAACCAGAAACGCTAGAAAGTCGATCAAAGGCTCAAAAGACTCAGACTCGAGCCTAGTTTCCAATGAAAACTTCAGCAAAACACTTTGGCATAGCAACTGGGCCCTAGGCCAGGTAACATGAGCCAAAATGACCCCAAAACTTCTTCATTTATGACGTCAGTCACAAAAAATCCACACCCCCCAACCAAAAAATTTTTTTTCGAGTGCAATCTACTAGACTGGCCGATCTGTTTGAGCCCTTGAACAGCTCTCTAGCACAATCAGCAGAGGAGCTAGGGTGTTGGTAATGCAACCGAAAACTGCTGGTTTTTAGGCCGAAATTGAAGTACGAATATATCGTATAGCGGTTCTCAAAGTGTTACAGAACACTGTACATGTCTACTAATGTAAAGTTGGACACAGAAATAAAGCAAATAAAATCATAACCAGCATGTTTGTTTTTTTCATATGTGGTTGAACATTCACAAAAACCTGATCTACGTGATAAAGCACTTTTTAACACATCAAGCGCCAGTTGTCTGGAAACTTGCCCAAGTACAGACTGCCAGTCTGCGGTATATATGTGGCAGGCGTATGATATACTTGTACTTCAATTGAAATGCCAACCGTTGAGCACCAGGTTGTATGTTTTCCTCTATATAGTACGAACATTTCATACAAGTCTCTAGCAACCAGAAACATATATTTATGTTTGCTGACGTGCGGTGTGGTCATTTCAAAGCAACCATGGTATATTTTGCCTGTAGTCATGGTGGTTTTGCCTGCAGTCACGCACGCGTTTTGCAGAGTGCAGAAATAAGATCGGCCTGCTGTAACCATGTGGCTGATTGTCTCGTCACATTCCATTTCATTGGAAGCTGTTTCTGATGTAATGTGGATAAGCAATCACTCAGAAATTTTCTGAGTTAAAACCTATCATGCAGAGATTTGATAATTTTTGCTTGAGCATAAATATTTTTTTCGACAGCAACTGCTTCAGCCGTGTGTTCGACGCTGCTTCACAAACATTCGCCCTTGGAAGATTTTAAATGACCCGTTTGTGTAAAGCATTTGTGAACGTATGCCAATGCAGAGTGCATAAATAATTACTCAAAAACTTTTTTACTGAGTTAAAACATATCGTGTAGAGATTTGACAATTTTTGCTTCAAATATTTTTTTTGACAGCAAGTAAGTTCTTCAGCCGTGTGTTCAACGCTGCTTCACAAAGATTCGTTCTTGGCAGATTTCAAATGACCCGTTAGTGTAAAGCATTTGTGAATGCATGCCAGTGTGATGTGGATAAAAAATTAGTGTGAGGTGGAACATTACGTAAAAAGTTGACGGTTTTGGCTGCTGCAAAATTGTTTTATTTTCAACAGCAAGTAACTGCTGGAGCTGTCTGTTCGGCTGCTTCAAAAACATTCACACTTGGCAATTATCCCTGCTTCACAAACATTCGCACTTGGCAGTCTTCAAACGGCTCGTTAGCGCAGTGATCGCAACTCGTGATCTTTTCGCTGCTTCCCAACAATACATATCATTGGAGATTTAGAGTTCAGCAGAGAACAATAAAGGTTGCTGCCAACAACAGCTCGCATTGCACCCTTGCTGCTCGTCCTTTCCCATCGCAACAACACCAAGCACCTGAACATGCGTGCATACCTTTTTCACAAATCTCAAACCATATTTACAACCAGCTGATAAAAATGTTGTTGTTATTTTCCTCTTGTTTCATGTACTACCATCTTGACATGCGGCTGCTACAAGGTAATCACAACATGTTCTGTGATATTCACATTTTTTCTGCAACAATAACAACAGCAGAAGCGTTACTTTTCAGTATCCATGAGCTGATAATTGTCAAATGCTCAGTCCACGTGCAAGTAAAATTTTGCCTTGTTTTTTTGTGCAAAGAAAATTTTGTGTAACTTTTTCATGGGAAAAAAAATTTTTGCGTGTTTGTTGTACAATGTGTGCAATAATTTTTTTCGTAGTTCAGTTAGTGCAACGAAAACATCTATGAAAGTCTTAAGTATCGAAACCAAAGTGCTGTACGTTTTAGACAAATCGAAACCAAACTGAGTTATTTAGCGACAAGCAAAACACAACTGAAAGCATGTGCGTTTTCGGACGGAGTTGAAAAGCAGAAATGCTGTCTAGAACCAGGTGATATAAAAACTGTTTTAACTTTTCTTCTCTACAATTTTTTAATTCAAAACCTGGCAGGACGCGTTGCAACAGCTATAGCAACCGTTTCTGTTATTTTTGCATTTTTCCCATGGTTGGAATAGGCGCAATAAATTTTCAAAGTCAAAAAACAGACAATCCACTCTTTTTTCAGGATGTTTTTTCTCTTCAAAAGAAGTGTAAAAATTATTTGATTTCGATTTTCATAAACTACACAATATGACTAACGTTTTTGTGCAGAATTTGGGCTTCTATCGTGCAAGGTTTTCCATCCATAGCTATTTTAAAACAACGCTTTGCCCACTCAAGCGCCAGCGCGAAAACCATACCGGCGTTCTAGCATCAGACAGCAGCCACGAATATACCGTGGACCGGCGGTCAATTAGTTAACATCAGACTTACACTATATAAATTTGCAAATCATTACTCTGTCATTGCTAACCAGCATTAATCATAAAACCAACAATACAATCATTTTATCACTCAGATGAAAACCTGAATTATGAGAATACAAGCTTAAAGTTCATATTCAAACAATTAAAACTAAGTTGCACTGCTCTTGCTTTTATAGCTAAACGACAGAAAAGATCAACAAGCAAGGTCACCTTGCTTAAGATCTAGACCATAGGTGCTCCTAGAAAGCTTTCCATGACAAGTTCAATGCACAAATTTCATCTAGACATTATCACACTTCAAGAGCAAAATCAATGTTGCGTCAGCATATTGTCAATTACCCACAATGCAGTGAAAATGCAGCAAAATCAATGTGATGACAAAAACTATTTCTCTGATCACATATCAATGCAGACTTAACAAATTTAATTCATTGTGCCTTCACTGCACAGTTTCCATCTAGATGGCAATATCAAATGGCAACGGCAAATGAAAGCATCATCAACTCAACAACTAACAGTTCACTTATGTCAGCATAGCAGACTTGGACAAGTAGAATTTTTTAGCTTTGCTAAATTAGATTAGAATTAAAATGAGCAGATTTGTGAAAACCACAAATTGAACTGAAATTAAAATTACATTTACTCAAATTGTGAAGCAAGTTTAATCCAAGTTCAATCCATGCCCAAATTTGGATTCATTCTGATAAGCATGAGAATTGCAAAGATTTGTACACCATGATTACCAATGACTACTGTGACTTCTGCGTGTGATTGGATCTAGGCAAAGTGACATAATAATAATCACTGATAAGGCCACTTAGTTTGAACTGCAGCAGTGAATATGAAAAGAAATGGAGCGAGCTTATACTATCTGTGCTGCTCAAGTGGTGGGATAGCGGCATAGCACTTGTGACCATTTTGTTGCACTTTCCTTGCACAAGGATTCATTCTTGTTTCATCTTTAAAAAGCACTTTTGGCAAATCCGGAAATTAAATTAAAAATAAAAGTAGAGCTTTAAGGCTTTCAGCAAATTACATTAGTATTAGAATTATACCATCATTTTGCTCTAATGTGATCACCCTAATTAATCAAATTAGAAAACTAGAATTATCTAGTTGTCCAAGTCTGCAGCAGAGTGCCAATAAACTATGACACAGTGAAAAACAGCACAACCAATGCGTTGGATTAAAGATGCAAGAGTTCAGTTATCATCATGCTCGGTTTTAACCATCTTCCACTGCACAAACTTGACATTCATTTAAGCAAAGTAAAGATGGGTATTGCCACTTTACCAACATTCGGAAAAAGTAAGCCACAGCTTGTGAGTGCTGCGTATCTATCATGATTATTAACACCTTGGCTTCCGGTGGTTCGAGGCTAAATTCTAGCAATTTGCCCGTGTTTTTACGTGGGAATATCTCTGCCACTGATTGCACTAGAGAGCTGTTAAAAACCTCAAAAGATTCGGCAAGTCTTCACATCTGCAATGAAAAAAAAAATGAGGCTTTGGGTTTTTTGTGAGTGACGTCATAAGTGGAGTTGTTTTAGGCCCTTTCGGCCCACTTCATCGAGCCCTAAGCCCTAAGCACTAGATTGTAGTATTTTACTCTGAAAGTTTTTATTGGAAACCAGACCAAAAACTGAGACTTTTTGAAACTCTGAATGACTTGCTGAGGTTTTGGGATCAAGGTTATGAATTAAAATCAACAAAGTTACTAATTAATCCAATAATTAAATAATTAATCATTTTATTTTTATCATAACTTTTGAACCAGAAATGCTAGAAAGTCGATCAAGGTCTCAAAAGACTTGGCGGATTCCAGCCTAGTTTCCATTGAAAACTTGAGCGAAATACTTCCGTCCAGCAGTTGGGCGCAGGTCAGGTACAGCAGCCAAAAACCTACCTTACTTATGACATCACTCACAAAAAAAACAAAACCAACAAATTTTCTTTCATTGCAGACTTGAAGACTTCCCAAGTCTTCTGGGGGTTTGAACAGCTCTATACCGCAATCTACTGAGGAACTATGCTTGATTTTAGGCCTATTTCCAAGTACGATATGTTTGTAGACCAGCAGCCGAAGTGTTAATAAGTTCATATTATGAACATTTAAATGAACAAAATGGTTGTATAGTAAAAGACTTCTGTTTTCACAAAAAAAACTTTTGTTTCTCCTTCACTGCACAAATTTCATTTAGTCAAGATGGTTTGTTCAAATTTTGTCTGAAAAGAATCACTCAGCAATGTAGGTCACAACAATGGCAACCAGAGTTAACCTTGCCTTATTTCCGAATGACCTCAGCATCACAAGTTAACAGCAATTGTTATCCAAATCGTTAATTGATGTAGCCCCTTTTTTCAATAAGTTGACCAACTACCATATTTTACGGGCCATGATAAGGCGCACAAGATTATAAGGCTCACTTTCGATTTTTGAATGCTAGCATTTTTCATACATAAGGCACACCGGATTATAAGGTGTAAAATGGCAGATTGCATATGAGGGAATTTAATCTGTCACACACGCCTAATCCGCTAGATATGAATAGAATGAACCAAACGCTGCGCACATGTTCGAGTATGCGCCTATGTTGTTGTTGCAACCTCTCGGTTGGCGTTGCGTTGAATGTGCATGGAGAACAACACCCATATATGTGGCACGAACAAGCAATAATATAGTGATCCCGATAGAGTGATCTTGGTGAGTAACCTCTTATACTGCTTGTGAACCTGGTAAACAGATGACTGTATTTCCTGATGGTGACAATGAGAGTGATCTCGTCAGGTTATCTCTATTGTTGCTTGCTACCATAGTGTGAAGCTTTGTGCACTTGCCACTCAGGCTTTCAGACTGCAACATTGCCAGGAGCCTCCCAGAACAATACATATAGCTCTGTGCAATAGCCTTGCAGAGTAATACGATCTTCAACGATAAAATATATGCTAACTATTCATGGAACCACATGCGCTGCTCATGGCAATTGTTATTAGTTTATTACGTGACATGATGGCGTGTTCACAGAAAAATCATAACTAGCAATTGAATAAATAGTATCATTTACCACATAAAGTTAGTCTTAGGTGACAAGCCACAACCAGATTTATGCATATTAGGCAGACCATGTTATAAGATGCACTTCTGGCTTTTTAGAAAAAGTTTTCTTTTAATATCACCTCCATTTCACATAAAACATTATATTACAGAAACGCTTTCTCACGTATTACATGCTTTTGCTTTGAAGTTAAAGTCATAAAATTCAACAAGAATGTAATCTACCTCAAATGTCAGTTTGAAATGTGGGTAAAACTTGAACACATGGGTTTTAACCCATAACACAAACATTCCTTAAATGTTTCATGCGTACACTTGTCACAGTCTTTAGTTTTGATCATAATATCAAGCCAAGGCTTGTAGTCAACATATTTCACATTCATCACGACGCAAAAATTAGTATCACTCTCAACAAAGGTGACACAGTCCAATCAATAGGTAAACTTTTTGCAGTGGCTATAGGTGTGCAAGTGGACCTTCATTTTTAAAAACTTATTCATCCACCATTTGTAACATGACAATAATACACTGTGAGTGTGCAGTAGAGTGCACTACACTTGGTAGAAAAATACTAAACCTAAACCTAATCCTTAAACCTAGCCCCTAAACCTAATCCCTAACCCTAAAGCCAAACCCTAAACCTAAACCCTAAAAAACCTAACACCTAAACATAACCCCTAAACCTAAACCCAAACCCTGAACTTAAACAGTAAATTTGAACACAAAAGTTAAAAAAGTCAGGAAACTTTTGAAAAAAGTAAATAAAAACCAGTCCTATTTCAAGTGCAACCAGAACCACCACTGTACCAGAACCACTGCTGTACTTCCAAAACAAAAAGTGCATGAGCTTATCATGGTGAGAACCAAACCGAAAACCATCAAAAGAAACTTTAGCCTACTAGTACAGTTAGCAAGCTTCTGAGGAATCTGCCTTCTTTTTGCTTTCATCCTTCTGCAATGATTAAAACTTGCAAGCGTATCTATCTTCCATAATTATAAGTCAGAAAGATTACGGCAAGTAAATCAATCACACTTTATTTCACAGTGAAACTAGTTACATGTTAACTACATAATTATTAGTATTGTCATTTCCGAAAACCATTTGCACAGTAAACTTATGTCCACTCAACTGCGATGTCAGTGTCGTTAGTGCAACAAACCGAGCGTTTTATTCAAACCATGTCACCGGACCTAAAGCCACTTCCTAAATTTTTTAATACGAAATCAACTTCATTTAAGTATATATACATCTTTCGTCCAGAAATCTGCAAGCAGAAGCTTGTAATAGCAATTATTAATTAAGCAAGCAAGCATTTTCATATAAATCTAAGCAAACATTTTTCTTATCACAAACACTTTTTATGGATCTATATATTACATATGGTTACAAACAATTGCGTGAGCCAGCCAAGTGACTATGCGATGTTACTTAATTGCTCATTATACGAGTCTTACGATAAATTAATGTCATTATTATTATGAAACAAGTGCAACAAAATTGAACAGATTCCTAAAAAAAACATATTTTTTCAAAATAGGGAAAATAATTTACTGTATACGGCAAAGAAAAACCGAAGTTATCCATACATCATGATGATGATGAATACAATATGCATCATCAATATAAAAAGGACAGCAAATTTTTTGTCTAAAAATTGTTCACAGTAAGCACTGTTAAAATACTGAAATTTGGCCTGATAAAGCTTTTTTATTTTATTTAAATCAATAATTTCACAGTATTTATCAAAATCTGTGTATATGTAATACTAAATGATTATTATGTATGATTTACCATTTATGTTTCTGTAATATATGTTCCAATGTTGCTCAATTGAAATGTCATGGGATTATTTCAATCATGTTGGCAGTGGTCCCCCCCTCATTTGCTGTTTTTAACTTTGGAGTATGTTGCTTGCTTTTTGTTTTTTTTGTTTGCATGTGATGCTTAGCATAATGATGTCTTCATTCGCTGGTCTGATTTTTAGCCTTCTCTTCATATCGTCCTCTTATTTGTTCTGAGTGTTGGCTTTTTCTTGTGTTTCACACTTTTGCTATTTGTGTTCATCAATCTCTCACCCTTCATGTGTGTTTGGTTAGCACTTACGATAGTATTTATGGAACTACGTATACAATACAGTAACAGTAAAAGAGTATTGTCATTTCAATAGTTCATTTTGTATGAAGTACTGGTGTTACGAACTGATTTGCATTGATTAAGAGATACTGCATAAGTGCAAAAAAAGTTTGATTGAAAGTTCAGCTGTTTCTAATTCTGTTGTATTCAAAGTTAAGAAAACATAACACAAGTTAGAATGTCATACCGTTTAGGCAAAATAAAACTTACAGAAAAGTTAGGTTCCCACCCCCAAACAAATAAAAGGTCAAACAAATTCAATTTCTATGATCTTTACAAATAGTCATGATTTTTATCAATTCTGCCAACAAAAAAATCGACAACATCCCCAAGCAAAATCTCTGTGCGCACCACCTCTCCTCATACTTCCAAACAAATGCGTTTCAAGTTCAGATTTTTTTGCGTTCTAGATTGTTTCCGTATGGTGTCGCTACACACGACTCGAGTTTCGGGTCAGACGCAAACAAAGTTCAAATTTTAGTTAACAGCAGTGATGTGGCTGTGTCATAATTGTCGAGTGACAAGCCCTTCCTGTCAGATTCATCTAAATTTTTTTCGAATCGAGTTAGAGTGGAGTCAGAACTTGGTCGAGTCAGAGTCAAATAGCATAAACTGTCAAATAACAGCAAGTCATTGGTTTGCAAGCTCGAGTCAGTGTCGAGCAGACATGGGGTAATCACAATCGTCAATCATAATCGATTACAATCGATTACAGTTTTTTGAGTAATCGCAATTGATTGAATTTACCAAAAATGAAATGTAATCGTGATCCATTATCCATGATTACGTTCACGATTAAACTTGGAAATGTTCACCCTACATCAGCGTGCGCTGAATGGTGGTTGTGGCGGCTGGGTTTCCTCCATATCATCGTTTGTTATGGTTATGTTTCAGGGGAGGCCATTAGCTCGTTTGTGTGCGTTAAATCCAGGTAGTCCAGGGGAAAGCACAGTGTTTGAAGCGAATTCTCGCTTTGTTGCAGCTGTTGTGGACCCCACGGGGCAAGGATCCACACACATTTTGGGGATGTAACTGTTCCTTTTAAGGTTTAAATTATGTTCCTGTTTTGCTGTTGACTTCATTCTGAAGAAGCTTTCTATCATCTTGACGAATAAGGAATATTACTTGCATTGTGTTGTATTGTCAATCAATAGCGCAAGGCCCGGCGGCCTTGCCAAATATTACCAACGGTCAGAACTTCCTGCTTTGATTACTTCACAGTTAAAAATTAAATTGATACCAGAATGACAGTACGGAGAT
>Ga0210059_1005700_pt1 | contig 20018 bp, 14 predicted proteins | sample Ectturendosymbi2_FD_188042 | JGI IMG/M metagenome (GOLD analysis project Ga0210059, IMG submission 188042) | Ecteinascidia turbinata endosymbiont from Florida, USA - Sample 2 (SPAdes) (version 2) | ecosystem: Host-associated > Tunicates > Ascidians > Unclassified | place: Key West, Florida... | reverse complement strand
TAAACAAAGCAAAATAAATGAAGTTTTTTTCTTGTTTTCAAAGATACGAAAGAATCATATTGTTGAGGAGAAAATGACTGCCAGAGAGGTTACGACTTTTTACTGCAATTCATAATAATAGGCCAATAGCGTATGGGGGGCCCCACGAGAAATTTCGGGGGGGGCCTCACTTACCCTTGCCACGGCACTGCTCAAGAGTCCTCACTGATTTGAAAATGTTGAAGAGAAAAGGAAAGCTGGTTTCGAATTTCTCACATGAAAAGAAAGTACTGTACTCACCATAATGGGGTAAAAAAGAATCTATCGGCAAATTTCTCATAGGAGCTTGATTTCACGTAAGATCACGCATTCAGTCCATAAGGATTGAAAAGATACAGAAAATCTAGAGCTTCTAACTGTGTATGAATTAAGAAATAAACATATTCCTTGAGAGCGCAATAACCACATCTTGGGTACAAGAGATGTAAGGTACTAATCCGTACGTTTCAGTTGAGTGTTTACATTCCCAAGCTTTACAAATATTGTAGAAACTGAAAACATACAGTGTTTTGCATTTTAACTAGCCGAAAAACGTTTGATGAACAAAAAACAACGTACGTTGCTGTTGGTGCAAACGCAAGAATCACATTCGCACAATCCTCGACCGGAGCATAATGTGGTGTTGAGCTGACCAGATCTTCTGCAAAGTTTTTCGTTGCACGTGCATGCCCCTTCGGAATTCAAGCTCCAACCATCCGTGGTGTTGCAAATGCACTTGGCTTTACTGTAGCAATTTTCGCACTTGCCGTTTTCCGCACCTATAATGGTGTTTATATCCTAGCGGAATTATGCCCAGCTCTGTATTCTATTATGTATGATGTCTCTCCTATATGACTAACGTAGATTGTGCAGTACTGCAGTAATATTTTATTGTAATCTTGAATACAAATGTATGTTTTTCAAAAAATGTGAGTCGCATTTGCAAAACTTGGATTTGTAAACTGTCCAAAACCTAATACAAGATTTCTTATCTCAAACTTTTACGTAGAGTGAGAAAGTTAAAATAACTTAGCAAGTTGGCTGTGTTTTAATCAGTGCGCTTTACAGACTGCCAGACGATTAATGAGTCGCAAGGTAATTTTCAGGCATATTCTGCTTCGTCATACTTCCCTGCCTATTTTCGCGCTTTACTTTGTCGTCAAAAAAACTTGAACAACTGAGTGATTAATTTTGGCCACAATGGGGCCTTGTTGTCAGGAAAAATAAACACAAACTTACCTCCACACAATGAACCCTTGCTCAACGTACATCCACTGCGGCTGCACTCACAGTACTGTCCGTAATGCCCAGCGTTGCATGAACACTTTCCACATTCACACCGCCCATGGTTACTGACAACAGAAAAAGCATTATGAATAACGACCTGACTTTCAGGCCTGAGCTCATGAACTTTCCATAGACAACGACCTAACTTTTTCAACTACTGTATTTTGATGCAAACACCTTTCATACAGATTTGATGAACAACTACATTCGTTAACCAAACGAATCTTTTGATGGACAACCTCGTACAAACCATCTGTTTTTTGCCAAGTGTCGAAATTCAACATTCCGTAACGCAGACCTGACCATTTGGGAAAATATGATTTTAATGGATTAAATAAATAAACCGCGTTAGGAATGGAGTAAGATTTTGTGGTGTGCGTGCTCGACGAATTTATCGTTGTGAAAGATTTTAGGTAAAGCCTACGCAAACTTTATCTTCAAAATTCCAGCCATTCTTATCCAAATTTTAACAAATTGTTAGTTTGAAGAGCTTTGTACCTACTGTATCCTAGTCATTCAAATATTCCAAATTTTATTAAATTATCGGTAGTTTTTTGTTGACAGCAGTTGGCGGCAAATCGATTCCAACTGTATATCTGCTGCAGTGGAACACTCTTGCGACTCACGCATAGGCAATGGATCAATTTGGTGACCGCATAATCAAAAACCCTATGTGCGTTACCACATGGTTGATTTAAATGTCAAACACCGTTTTTATGCATGCAAACTGCAGATCAAAGCTTCTTTACGAAAACCAAACACGATCTAAAAAACAGGGAGACGAACACCCACTGGCACGGAAATTGAGTCTCGCCAACGTTCCTGTCGGCTGTATCCGTGCACTGTTCTTTCAGCTGGTGGTTACTGAGGGTCGTTTCACACTCGCATCTGTCACCGCCTCTCGAAGCGTAACAATCGCATGATCCCCCCTGAAACGTACATTAGAATGAGGTGTTTTCGTTCTTGAACAGCATCATTAAAACCATTATCGCAGTAGTCTTCGATCAAAGTAACAAATCTGAAGTATAGCGGTGCGATGCCGGAAGTAGTTATCGTCATGTTGGATTGTTTTCAAGGATCTGCGTGTAAAAAATATAGTTGTTTGGATCTACTTATTTCAGGCATTTTGGCAGAATGCATGAAACTGCCTTTTATGTGATCTCAGTTGGTTGTGGAATGTGCTGTCCCATAGCATGAGTAAAGCATTGCAGCTCGTTTTTCTTGTTAATTTTTTCGAACTGACAGAAAGTGTGAAAGGCTTTCACTGCAGTCGCCGACCCAATATGCAATAATAAGTTTGCCTCTATCCCAGCAACGTGTCATCATGTTTAAAATTCAGCGGTGCCATGCAGGCAGACTGTAGTTTGCGTTGTTCAACTTCTAAACATTTAATAGCGGTGTTACTGCAAATGGGACCATTGTAGCCCATTCTGCAGCAAAACATGGCAACTCGATATACAAAAGTAAAAGGGATGGCAGGTGACAGCTGAAGCGACATGATATATTCATGAGAAAAGTGGTAGCTGAGAGCAGCGTAAGGTGTTTTTCTTCTCAAGCACGAGCATGTTCTCAGGGCTGCTTAAAAGTGTTCGCAGCCGTTTGTGTTTGTCACAAAACTCAGTTTGTAACCCATCGCTGTGCCCATAGATGTCATTATCAAAACCATTCAAACAACGGCATACCTGCGGAAAACGAAACAATCATCAAAATTGCCTGAATTGTTTGTTCAAATTAAAGCTAAAATAGGCAGAGTGACAAATGGGCATTGTCTTAAGAAAAAGAGAAATCCGGAGGGAAAAACACTATAGAAAAATCGTAAGCAGTCAATACAACCGCAATGTATCATTTCTTCGATGTAATTAAAATAGAAGATATTTCAACCGTCAGAGTGTTGCCGAAAACTCCATGAAAGTAAACGTTTTGCCAGCACAGTGTTTTTTCTTGGTTTATCCAGATGCAAGTAGTACTATTTAAGAGGTTTTTCAAGGGTAGTAATTTCATAAACACTTAATTTAGAATTACTGGTAAAAACACGCCCCGTAATCTTTTTAAGAAACACAACGCCTACAACTTAGCGTGTAGGTCTTGTCTTGTGGACGAGTCGTAAAAAAGCAGTATAGCAGCTACGCAAAGACTCAGACGCGCTTGAGCTTTAGTCACCAAAGTGCGTAGGCTATTTAAAGCTGTTTGGCCAAAGACTTCCAAACTTTTTACTTTTGCAGCTCATCCTAAAAACTTTGATCGATTTTTATACTTGTCAATTGTCATCAACTTATACATCAGGTGAAGATATTCCAGACCTTGAAATCGCCATGTGCATTGCAGAAGGAACTGTTCCTTTCTTTCGTTATATTGTAGCCACAGTGTTCACAGTCGCAGCCGCAGTGGTATTCTGAAACAAATTCCATAATGCCGCTTGTAACTTTGCTAGTTGGTGTCGGAGTGTACAACTGAGTATGCATTCTTTCAGTTTACTCTGGTATCGCCATTTAACTTCCACGTCGTCAGGAACAATATGCTCACTTTATGGGGATTGTATTCGTAACAGTTTTAAATAAAATTAGGGAATAGTTTCTTTACGCTGTTTTAGTGTTAGGTTATAGTTACTGTATTTACATGGCATTTAGGAATTGTGCCCTTTTTCGATTGTTGTTGGCCAAAATCTGGGCATAACTTCGCCAAAACCTCGCTACATGCACCTCGGCCACAATCTATAGTGACTTTCGAGTTCTAGGCGGCCGCACAAACAGGGCCGCAAAAAGACACAATCCAGACGTTACTTCACAAGAAATTGTGTTGCTTTATTAATCTTTCTCCATCACAAAGTTAATCAGGTCAAGCAATTTTGTATCACTGTTTTTTTATTTTATCAGATTTTAGCTCCTGTTTTGCTAAGTTTATTTAAGCTTAAAATGAAATCTCCAGATCGATAATAAAAAATGGTAAGCTTTGCAACTACGCAGTTGAAACCCCAACACCTAAAATCAAAGCGAACGCATTGCATTTGGAAAAAACTTCCAACTTGAAAGTTTCAAGTAAAGAATACAAAGATATCCAAACGTTTGGAGCTAGACCAATGGTTATTCCATCAGCGCCTACTAACATCAAGCACAAACACAAAATAATTTTGAAACTTTTCCATTAAGTATCCATGTTTGTAAAATCAAGATGAATCCTTACAACTGAACCACTCATCCAGAGATATAAGACAAAATATTTCCATATTGGTTGACTGTAAATACAATTTGCTCGAAAAGTTTATCAACTGTCTAGGTGATTTGACAACAAGGTCCGAAACTCAATGAAAAACCTCATAATGATCAAGCTGATGCTTACCAAGATAAAGATTCACAACATCTGGGACAGTGCTCGAAGTAATATTGACATTGTCACGTTGTCGTCTATTCTTTGGGCAAGACACTGCGTTGATGGAGAATTCATATATTACCTGCGGTAGACAGACGAGGTCAGACTGTTGTTAGGTTTTAAATTACTGTAAAACCGTGCGATTCACTTACAAGGTTAAGTGCAAGTCAAATCAAACACCAATTCAAACTATACCAGCAAGGAAATTTGAATTTAATGAAAACGATACAAACGACATATTGCAAACGTTTCGATAAGAATCTGAATTTAAGAAAAGTCTGAATTCAACACTGATGGATCACGAACCTCGCTTGAGATTGTGACATTATCGCAACCGAGTACATTTTCCATCCATTCGTTTTTTGACGGACACAAGACTCTGTACGTCATGTTGACATTAGGAGGAAAAACAGGTCGGACCAATCTGAACTTTTTTCTTATTTCCTGCAAATAACTAGATTTTTGTCACGGAAATGAAAGCTGCACCAGAACAGCTTGTTTTGTACTGCTTGCTGTATTGCAATGAGCAAAAATCGAAAATAAATAATAAAAAAGACAAAAACACATAATTGAAAAAATGACGAACAAAAACATAGAGCAACGGAACTGTAGCAACGGCACCCTCATTGGTTTGCAACATATTTCACAATGGGGTTTCCAACAAAAACCATTAATTTTTAACCCAGAAGTGTTTCGTATAAAGAGGTAATAAAGGATTTTCTAAGTCACTCTATTACAAGTGTGGCAGTTATTTCATATACAAACTGAATATTTTACATAGCGCATTGCTTTACTGAGTTCCGGAGTCAAATAATAACACTTGTGGGCACAAGCAGTTAGTTCCATTTGCCGACTTTCGGTTGCACGTGAGCAATTGTAAAGATAAAAAACGCTTTGGCTGATTAGGTGTCTGATTTTTGTCTTATTTTTCTAAATTTCTGAGGATGTCTCGCTCTTCATGCACGGCGTGGTCGAGTAAGCATTTGAAACCAGAGATATCTCGTGAATGCGTACTCAAATTCTATGCACCAACGTTTGCAAATTAGAAGGAATTGACCTTATTAGTCAAGATCTTTTGTGCTCCTAAATGCAAGCATCATTCTATATCTTAAACAGTTTTCCTGTTTTTCAGATAAGCTCCATGATAATCGCTTAGCTTAGACACGATAAACATTAGATGCTTTCAAAGGCAAAACAATTGCAAGAAAAAGCTTTGCGATAGCAGATAAGCAGAGATCACGATAGGACAAAAACGACATTATTCTTACGTCATAAGAACGCCGAATAACGTCCAGGATGTTGCTGGAATCATTACTCAACTTTCCCACAAATGCAGTAGGTAAAACATTTGGCAAATCCTGAATAGAAACAATACGGTTAACTATGACCTTGTTGCGCAGTGGTAGCTTGCGGCTGTGGTTGTGGCGGTTATGTTGACGGTGGCAGTAACGGTTGCTGTTGTTGTTTCAGGCGGTAATTTATCCGTGTGTTTACTGCACGAGTTACTTATTCCTGTTTCAAAAAAAGTTTTGCGTTTTTTGTTAATTTTTTGTACTTTGATTAATTGATTTTATGTTGTATTATTATATTTTCATACATTTCACCAAAAATTTATACACTATGCATTTTAACCTGATATTTAGACGTTAAAAGAAATAACCGTCCTTTGCTTGACCAACAAGAAAGATACGTGGGTAATGATGCTTTTCTTTAACCTTTTTCCTCCACTTTGTTGCACCAGCGTGTGCTATACGCATGTTCACCAGTGTATTTTTTGAAAGGATTTGGGCATTCTATTACAAATATTTTTCTTGCAAAAACTTTTACTTTATATAGATCCACGACGTTTTCCGTTACTGCAAAGATGGTCTGGGTTTTAAACTTGTCAAAAGTTTCTTTCATCTGCCCCACTGATGGATAGTCCTGACGTTTGGTTTTGACGTATGTTGCTACGTCTCCAATCTGTTGAAAAGAATTTGTTTTATTTCTAACCATGATGAATAATGGTCAACCGTCCATTAAAAAAACTGTCATGCCACGTATACTGACAGGCGTTGCAGAAATGCACTGGATGACAAATTATGAAACTTGTACGTTGCCTTGCAATGAACTACAATGAGCATTTCGAAATATTGATGCCGGATAGTAAGAAAAGAAAGAAAATTTTAGAATAAAACAGGTTATGCGTTGTACATAATTGTGCTTGGAGATAGAGAACAAAAAACTGCAAAGCACAGTTTTATCTCAAGCATTCATTTCACACTTCAATTAGTACTTTATTTAAATGGCACTTCATATCATTGGGCGCATATATGCCAACAATCCTTCCATCCATTGCAATATGAGGTTCTGCATCTGTTGTGAAAAGAATCACGTGCAAAGCTTCTTTTCTCCACTCAATGATATCCTGCAGGAGAATATTAGGCAATAATCAGAGAAAAAATTTGAAGTCACGCGAAGTCATGGACGTAAGGAAACAGTCACGTAAAAAGCGAGATATGCGAGATATGTTTGAATGAAATCATGTTGGCGTTTCGAAAAACAACCGTTTTCATCACCACCGATTTTTGTCGAATGTATTCTTATTATTTCTTAACTTACGTTAATGTTTCAACTGTAGCAAGAGAAGCATATGCGATTTCCAGCTTTGAAATGACCCAGGGAGAAATATTCCGAGTTAAACTATGATACATGGCTGCTGTCCGCACTCTGGTTAGTATGGAAACTTTGGCTTACATATGCTTCAACAAAACACTGTTTTCTACCAAGCCAAATGGAACTTTCATTCTTGCTCAGATCAGGTTCAAAAACAAATCCAACAATCTAGACATCCAATCTCCAAACATTACATTTTTTAACTTTGTGGCTTGCCAATGGAGCAAAATATTAGCCTAATCTGGGGCCACCGTTATTTTTATCGCGGTTGAGCGATATGCCGTTTTGACGATCGTCTAATGTCACAAGGCAGAAGGCTTTACTGCAAACATTGTCAGTGAAGCACGAGTACTTCGGCAGCGCGATATTTTGGAAGCAAATTAACGTGTTTTCATCCACCATGATAGTAGTTGAAGGTTTGCCGACTTGACTTACTCAGCTCTGAATCATTCAAGATATGGACTTGCGAGACCAGGACCAATACTTTGTTTAAACTTTGAGACCGCGACTTTGTCAAAAATTTCTTCACAGATTTGAGCTCTAGACCTAAATGTTCGAGATATGCTGGTAACCAGGAGCGTTGCCAAGGGGGACGAAAAGCGCTGTCGCTCCCCAAAATTTTGTGCGGCAATTATTCAAACTTTGAGTAAAAATTGACACGAACGCGTCTAGCCAATTATTTATTCGATGTGACAATTCTCGTCTTACAAAAATTATTTTTCTGGCTACCCGCCTGCTGATGACTTTTTTCAACCATTCGCACAAATTTGATCGATAGCTTAGCGTAATCATGGAGAAGGCCAGATTGTCTGTTGTAGCAGAAAGTATTGCATCGGCTTTCAGTCGTCAGCCAGTAGACTCCCGTGTCTCCGTGTACAACATTCAGGTGGTGGCTTTTTTTTATGAATCTTTGTCTCGGTCTGGAAGTTTTGATCAGGCTTCTAGCAAATGTGAAAATCGTAACAGGCGTAAAGGCCACGCAAACGTGTTTCTTATCAAAAAAACGTGTTAATTGCTCGTTTGTTACCAAGGAAACGAACTCGACATATAACTTTTGTCCATTCGTGCACCAAATATCCGGGGTAAAAGTGTTGCCAAACAAGCACAGCTTGTTACAAGGTCTCGAAGTATATAAAAGAAATCGAATCTCAAAGCCTTAGCCTCTATCTCGGGACGAACTTCGGGATCCATTTTCGCGAACACACATACGCACTAAGTCTGGACCTCGAGTCCAGATCTCGAACATTCCGGTCTCGAACATTCAGGTCTCGGCCTCCATTTTTGGTAAATTCTCAGTTTCGTATACGGTCTCAACTACTACTTGTTTGGTAGATAGTGTTGCACTGATCGCCCATGGCAAATGAGTGGTTAAAATGGAAGCACGACGTGATGCATTTGAAAGTAAATGGACCTAATTGATTTTTCAATGGACTATCTGCCTACCACACTGTAATTATCTTTGTATTGAAGTCAATAATGTGCGTATGCGTGTGTGATTTGTCTCGCAAGCTGAACCGCACTAGAATTTTTACATGGTCCTGATCAGCAGGCTGCAGCGCACTTTAAGTGGGTTGCGACGTCAGAAGATTTAAGCGTATAATAGAAGCGAATACGTTGAAGGCTTGAATTCGCATTGACACAACTAGTTCGCCAGGTTTACGCTGTTGGAGGAAACCCTGTGGTGGGACCACATCCATGCATGCAATATAGAATTTTGCTTAAATTTTGTTCCAGGGACGAGAAGGAAATAATTTTGCCTCAGTATTTGCCCAAACGTTCATAAAATTTTAAGTACATGGTTAAAAGTCTTTATCTGAAAGCGTCCCTGTTTGCGGCCTGTGAAAGCTAACTTCACTGTTTAATCAGCAAAATTTTCATCTAATCTAACCCATTGCACTCGACTTCACTTGCATGCTGAACAATCTCAGTGAATACATATACTGCGTAACCACACGTGAAGGCTTTTTACAGAGAGCTGCTTACCCTGAAAAATTCAACACAGCCCGATCGTTTATGCTGCGGCCGTGGCCAAGGGTTTACGTGCAAAGCTGGCCCATTGCCAGGTTTTAAGGTTTGGGTAGGGAAAACAATTGTTAAGAGGGGAAGATTTTTGTTTTTATTATATGTTTAGAACAAAATTTTCTTAGCACAACAAAACGCGGGGCCACAAAAAATTTGGGTGGGTTCTGCCCCCGAATGACTTCCGTGTCTACGGAACAAAAATAGTCATCCGCTGTTTCCATCCACAATTACTCTCAAAACGTCACCAGCGCACAGTTTTCAATGAACCATCTTTATTACACGCAAAATTTCTACGTTCAGTTATTCAACTCTATCACGCTCACTGTCTCATCTGGCCCATTAAATAAATTTTTTCTCTGTATTTCCTTGCGATGAAAACTCACAAGCACTGATTAGCCTGATGTTCACAAATTTTGTGGTGCTAAGCGGCGCCTCCTCCTTGTCCCCATCTTGTCCTCTTATGCGTCATTGGATAATGGATATATGAACAATGAACATAATCAAACAAAGAAAGCAAATACACTGCATATACGGACTTGTTAACCAATTAAAAATCACGATAGCTTTTAAACCTCGGCTCAGCAACTTCAAACGATCAAGTTGCCTGGTGTGGCAAAAAGACCGTTGCCTTTTCACTGCCTATGTTGGAGCCTCAATTAAGGAAATGTTCGAACGTTTGTAAAATTCGTACAAAACATGCAAGTTTCCGACGCTCACCTGGCACACGGTCACTTGCATCAAAGCATCAAAACCTCCTTCAGGATTGTCGATGTTCGCTGAGATTTTTGTTGCGTTGAGAACGCGCTGAAATTGGATTTCGTCATCTGTGATAGGAAGTTGATGATGAAAGCCGAAGGTAGGTTGGCAATCTGTTCCTTTGCACTGTTTTCTGAGCCTTCAAACCACAGATAACAAATTTGCACAAAATAGAAAGATAGTAGAAGTTTTAGAAACGGGTTTTTAAAAAGCTTGTGTTTAGTGGTGAAGCGCATACAATATTGGGCTCAAGCTTAAAACGATTTGAGCAAAAAATAGGTTTTGTGAAAATAAAAAATGTTAATATTAAGTAATTGAGCACCGGTTCAGCCTTGGTGTAGTCAGTGGCGATTCTAGAATGATAAAACTGGGGGGTAACTGCGGGGAAAAGGAAACATGTATGGGGGGCAACATAAATGTCTCTCATACATGGTGATTTTCCATTGTAATGAAGATTGACTTATTATGATTAACCCTACCAAACGCAACATAGGCTTGTGAATATCATCAGAACCGTCACCAGAAAGTCTTCAAATCGTTAAAAATTTTGCTGGCTGAAAGTTATCTGCTGTAAATGTCAATCAAATGAACTTGAACATGAAATTAAGCGCAAAACTGGGAGGGCCAAGCAGGGGGCCAGCCAAAAATCTGGAGGGCCATGGCCCACTCAGTCCTCCCGTTGGAACCGCCACTGGGTGTAGTATAAAGAGTGTACAGCAGGGGTGCCCAACCAGTCGATCGCGATCTACCGGTCGATCTTTAAATGCCTGGCAGTCGATCGCGGGTGATTTCATGCATGTATAAGGGTTTGCCGAACTAGAAATGAATAATTATGCATATGTACATGTTTCAAAGCTTTGCCAGAGTAGTAGATCTCCAGAGACTGAAAAATGTAAAGGTAGATCCAATGTCAGTGAAGGTTTGGGCACCCCTGGTGTACAGCAATGGAGAAGAGGATTCACGCGGAAGTATAACCTAACACAAATTCAGTTTTATTTTTGTTTGCCTGCAGATCGTACGTATGGTTATTGTGGTAATTAAAATCGAAACCTTATTGTACTTGATGTTTTTCTCAACTTGACCATTTCAATACATTCCATAAACACAACGCTGCGGTATTTTTTTCACATGCACCATTACATTGTCACGTATAAAAATGACAGAGAGTTAAAAGCATCCCAAGGATCTGAAGTACATTAGTAAGCGTATATGCGATTGATTTTTTTTTTTTTTTTATTTGTTGCTCTTCACTTCTGATGTAGTGTGTGTGTGGTTTCTTATCTTTTGTGCATCAAGACTTTATAACTACGTTTATGCAAAATATTGTGATGAAGCAAAAGGTAAAAAATGACATTGAAAATCAAAGGTGGTTTATATTTCTGCTCCAGACAATTTCAAAATCGAAGTCTGTTTGATTGTTCTTTGCTTTCTTAAGATTTTGCGTTTGAGATAGGATTTTACTTCAAAAACAAATATTTTACTATAAAGTCATAAAACGTTTTCCTTGGTCAATAGAATATACATCGGTAACAATTATAGAATTATTTTTATTTGCCTTGAATTCATCCAACATGCACTAAAAGCGCTTCAATCATCCAATCATCGTTTCATAAAGTAGAAACAATGAACATAAATACAATAAGCAAACAAAATAAACATCTATAAAGTGTCTGATTCTTTGTTGAGAAAGGACATTTCGATCTTTGTCTTCGTTTCGGTCCAAGTTAACGGTGGCCTGTATACTTTTTTGAGCTTATTGTAGAGTTGGTTTCAGCAAGTAGCCTACAAGTTATTACTCTTTTGAGTCGATTTCTTTCTATATAGATTTTCCTACTGTTTATGTCTTGTAACGGGAACATCGTAGTTTGAACTTTTAAGTCATACCAATGAATTTCAAAGTAACAAAACATTCACACACAGAACGAACCATATATCGCTGTCGGTAGCAAATGGCATCAACGTTTTATCCACAAATGTTCCAAAACCAATTTGCACGTTTTTTGTCACGTTCGATCGAGTTGCTTGAAATAATTCAGTTCCAAATGTCTTTACAAAAACATCCATTTTTTATAAGACTGGCAGGCCAAGCACATAAAAGCAAATGCAAAACATTACATGAAATTGTTTTCAGATAACTTTTCGATGCTTTATTTTGAGAAGCTAGAAACTTTTATTGGTAGTTAATTATTACCTTCAGCATGTTCAAGTCGTCTGCCATCGAAAATGATAGATCCATGACGTAGTAAAGATCAAGAGAATAATCAATAAGCTTTTTGAAGGTGACGTTAAATTTTAAGGTTTCACCTGAAGTCAAGCATCGTGTAAAATAACTGCATTTTTATAAACAACCTATGAACTCGGCAAACCATTCTATAAAATGTTGTTGACTCGACTCACCAACTCGCAGCCTCGCCTCCAAAGACTGAGGTCTTATTTGCGTTACATTACTCGTGAATGTTTCGTTATTCTTGATTGTCAAAGGGTCGTTTTGCAACAATGTTTTCTCACTTCTGGGATTATGAATGGAATTGGTGGGACACGTGTGACTGACATTTCTGAAAAACAGATGCATGCGTGTTTTTACTGATCAGTGTTCCCTCTGCGGTGCGCAAGTGTGCAACTGCGCGGTACCAGCAAACCATTTGCGCAATGAAACCTCATTCTCGCGCACTTGCAACATTCCAAATTTCATATCCTATACATGTATATATCGCACAGACCTATTACCGCGTGAAACGCTTCACTGGTTGTGTCTACATGGTTGCACAGTTGCATCAGCACTAAAATAAAGATTTGCTCAAGATAAAATTTTCTTAGAGAGAACACTGCCGACGATACCACCACAACGTGTCATTCGTACTCGTAACCGCTACTAGATATCAAATACGCTCAAACTGACCGCGGAAACCCATGACGAAATTTAGCGTCAAAAGTTCAACTCTCCTTATATCCATCAGTGCAGTCTTAACGGTTCAGCAATGGGCATCAAATTATATTACAGGGTGCTGAAAGGTTTGCTATCATTATGCAATTTTGTTGTGTTTTTACGTTATCTCAAATATTTACAGCGTGCACAGAAACGTCTCAAAATATGTTTCATGTTTGTTACACTTATCTTTTCAGGTATACAAATGGCATTCACTCCAATAAAAAAAGATTCTTTGTGTTCGAGTATGGTCAGAATCAGAAACGCTCGTATAAGACTGTGTTCAACATGTATTTGTAAGAAAATTCCATGAAAAAGCACCAGACGTGATACAGATTTGAAAAAAGGAAAACATTTATCAAAGAAGAGCGTGACTTATGTAAGGTTAAACTCAAAAGTATCAGTACAACATCATTATTTAAAGATAAGCGAGCTAAAGCCGCGCGCAAGTTCGTAACATTTGTAGTTGAGAAAGTGTGGAAGTATTTGTGCAAAACCTCACATTCATTTTATGAATAAATATTGAAAACTTGTGTAAACGTTTATAAGATCCAAATACGTTTGAGATCCCCAGTTTAATTAAGAATGATTCTCCTTGTACTACACATTATGCTTGTTCGATTCCATACGCCCCGAGCTTGTAGTTGCTCAGATATATGCATCTCAAATGATGGCACAATTTTGGAACACCCTGTATGTCCTTAGATATAGCGAGGTGAGCTGCCTTTCATGTGCGAAAAGATCATAAACTTCTGTCCTGCCAAGCAATAAACCGTTGGCTAACACATAATTTACAAAGCATGCAGCGCGAACACAGTGATTGGATCGTCATTTGGCTAAAGTTTGTAGGTTCGCAAACAAGTGTATGCGCTACTCTTTTTGTGGTTCCAGCTATTCTATAGGAAATGGCAGACTGCGAACATATGGTGCAGGGTTGGCGCAAGGTATCTGCACTGTTCACTGCCTGCTGTAAGCTAGCACCCACAAAACGTCTTACAATCAAGACCACCAAACTCTCTTTCATGAAAGCTTTTCTAAAAACAGTAAAACAAAAGAGCAGTTCAATCCATGACGCCCACGAAATAAGCAAATGTTCGTACTTAATTTCTTGGCAGCGATAAGGCATGCTGATTTTGTCCTGGCACCATTGGCAGTGTGGTCCTGCAGAAATGCATTCAGTGCAATTCGTTTTTTGCTGACAAAGTTGAGAGCCTGCAACAAATATTTCGTTAGCATCACTCATTTCCTTCCTAATTCTGCTGTCAATAACGAAAACATTTGCATTGACTTATGATCTGGCTTGGAAATTGAAAGTTAGCCCGGAACTCCATCTGAGCAAATATGGAATAAGATTGACATCTATAGTTGCCTACTGCGCAAGAAGCAAACTCCTGCAAATCAGCTTCATTTGCAGAAAATTAGTGGAGTTAAAAGGAGGTGACTATTCCTAGGCCAGCACTTTTTCTGATGGCTCGCAAGCAGGGATGTAATGCTAACAAAAAACGTGTGGGAATGCATCCAAAAAAACAGCCATTTTGGAACAGCTTCCAACTCATTTTAAATCAAAACGTGAAAAAGGTGTGGGAACGTCGTTCCCACGCGTTCCCGCCCCACTACACCACGCTAGTCTACCAGGGGTTTAGTGCAAAAAAAAAGAGTGAACGCCGTTCCCACACCAAATGAAAAGGAAGACTGCACCAAATAGTTCGAATAAAGTGAGCATTCGCTTACAATATTTCCACACTGGATCTTCCTGTTTCGTTGTAGACTTGTGACTAGCAGTGCGAATCTGCATGTGGCTAAAAACATTTGTGAAATCGCAGCCATATATTAATGTAATCTAGTACAAAAAGGTGTGGGAACGCCGTTCCCACACAACCACCCCACAACACTCCTGCTAGCAAGTATAACAAATTTAAAATAACTAAAACGACTAAAGTGCGTTTCGACAAGAAATGAGACTGATTACAACAGACTTGTAAAGAATTGAGACTTCTCTGGTAGCAAAGCAACTCTAAATTTCTCTAAACATTTTGAGCCTTTGCAAGCGCCGTGCACGGAATCATGTGCCATGGTAAGTTCATGTATGGCAGTTGGTACAATGTTTTTCCTTTTGTCAGCTATTCTAAGCACGTAACTCTTCATTTCAAAAGACTCAGAAATGCTTTTTTATCTTTTGCAATAATCAGATAAGTAATGGTTTCGTTTAACCTGTGCAAACTCTTTTACCGCGTAGGCAACAAGAATTATACCAAATTGCAACGATCCTGTTTTTCTGAACGATAAGCAGTTTTAAGTTGCCGCGGCGCGTTGCTTTCGACCAAAGCTCTTCAAGCTTTCACACGTTTAATACTACATCTAGTAATTTCATAGCTTTGGAAACAACAGGACCCTACTTCTCCGCATAAAATAATTACATTTTTTGTCAAAAAGAGCTTTCAAAACATCTGTATTTACCATTTGGAACTTTTATTTTTGTCGTACTTTTATTGGTTTGATTAAAAACATTTTCCAAGTGCTGTCCGCATTAGATTGACTCATGGATTCTTAACCTGGGCTCCGTAATCCCTGATGGGTCCTTGAATGTGATTCAAAGGATTATTAGGCTTTGCTCTAACATTTCGAAAGGGTTATTAGCAGTAGCGTAGCTAGAGGTTTGGGCCAGGGGGGCAAACTTAGCCACTAGCCAATACGCAGAAAAAAACTTCAGAAATGATAGTAAACCTGGATGAAGTAGATGTCTATACTAGCTAAAAAATGAAAACACCCCGAAAAACGCAAAAAAACAACTACCTACTGAAAATCAAAAGAATACTAAATATCAAAATGTCAGCTAAGAGGGCCCAGTTTTTACATTAGCTTGCCAGGGGGGCGGTTCGCCCCCTTGCCGCCCCGTCAGTTACGCCACTGGTTATTAGGCCTTGCAGAGATTTCGATAACGACTACGATTATTGACTTAATTTCAAATATTTGCTGCTTTCGTATCAAGCGTTTCCCTTTTCTTAGCCTGCCTATCCACGTAAACCAATCGTGATACGAATGCTAATTATGCCATGATACAGTGGATCAACAAAAACTAATTCGATTCGACTGTGAAATGAAATGACATTTATAGTGGGCCTAAGGTACCAAGTCTGATAAAACCTCCTCTTTTTCTCTCTTCATCCATATTTTCGTCTATGTATCTCCCTATACCTCTTCAAACAACTTGTGTATATCCACTGATTTTGGCAACCCGCTCCCTGACTTGAAAATTATTCAGTAGGGATTTCAAATCAGGTGAGTTAAGGACACATGTTTAATTTAGCTTGCACAAATGTACATTTTGTTCCGAAGTTAGATCTTGTCATAAACTTAGGCCAGGAAGGAAATACCAGTTTGCCAGTATTTCTAAAAGCACGTTGACAAAACTGACTTAATCCAAATCAAAACAATTAAAAAAGTGTTACTGCAGTCTATAAATAACTTACCGTCACAGAATATTAATCTCAGCAACGTTAGCGCCGTAATAACAGACCATATCTTTTTCCCCAAATACATAATCATTGAATGAATCCGAAGATCCAGTTGCAGGTTGATAAAAACAGGTTGACGCCTTCAGTAAATAAGGTACCTACCACGACTATGATCAGTATGGCGTTCAGTAACTATGAGCGGTGGTACATCATTCAGAAAGATAACAGCCAATTCCTGTAACGTCATGCGTAGGTGCAACTTGGTATTCTGCGTCAGCAACTGGCAATCGTAAGAAAATTTGAAGTAACATAGGCCTACTACATTCCATTTTGACGAGCCTTTTACCATTGCCTACTTAAACCTCATCAACGATTTCATGACAGCAGAAAAATACGAAATCTAAAAGAGATTATTGAAGTATTAATCGAGGTATTTCGCAAAAGACTATTTACAATAAACAACTGTTCTTACCCCTGTTTTACTGAGAAAAGTAAGTGCCCCGTTAATCTCAACTGGGTGGGTCCAAAGTAGGAGTACAAGAATGTGAAAGTCACTTTTTTAAATTTGATCCTGGATGCTATGTTGTTGGTGTTTTCCTGCTGCTCTTCAGGTCTACACTTTTGTTTCCTACGCAAAATTTCGCATTGTGACGTCGTGTGATAGCTTTGCATTTCCCATCTATAAGGTGTGAGACCATTCGCAATTCCCGACATGTCACAACCGAGGGCGGGCCCAAAATAGCAAGTGTTCCACTGACGCGAAACGAGCAAACGTGCGTCACAAACAGCTTAGTTAAGTTTTTCTGACCTCTGTTAAAGTACCCTTTTTAAAGCCTGGCCCGCACCAGGCACGATCGTGGCTTTTAAGGTTATTATCGGCCATAACTCAGGAATGGATTGCGCTAGAAAGTCAGTGAAAATATCTTCGGATCCGGAAGACAGAGATCTTTCAGATGCGTTTGAAAAAAGATACCCTACGATTTGAAAATTTGAAAAAAATACTAATTTTTGATTTTCCAGAGGAGATTGTTGGAAATTTCCGGAAAATTAAAAAATTCCTTTCATGTTTATCTCTTAGCTTGACAAAATTTTGCAAATATTTTATTAATATTTTACATAAAAAATGCTATAACGTTTTTTCCTCTTAAAATTTTCATTTGAAATTTAGTAGGATGTTGCAAGACACCAAGAGCAAGCTGTTCTGCAATTTTCAGATGTTTCGTGTTTATTGGTGCCATAGACCTTTCAACAAAAAGGTAAAAACACCGCCTAAATTTGGGGTTTTAGACCCCTTTGCCTCCAAAAAGAAGTTACATTTTTTTCAGTTATTTTCGCAAAGTTAAGGTCATGCCTAACATTTTTTACGTAGAACTGTATTTTTCAAAGTGTATGGCTTTCGCTTCTCGGCTATTCGAATAAAAAAACGAGATTTTTGGCTGTGTGTAAAACGGGTTTTCTCCTACAAAATACGTCAAAGTGACGTCGAAAGTACGCGGAACATACCTCAAAAACGTGTTGTTGTATCACCTTTCCGGCAATGTCTTACATGTTGATGTAGCTTCAGTGGTTCGGACGTTGCAGCCCGAAACGTCCTAAAAAGGCAACAACGTCACTTGTGCGGGCTTTAAAGGAACGTTTGCACCAATCAAACGTAGACGTGATACTGTACTACATACAGCATTTGAAATCAAATTCTGTAATTGACGGCAACAAATAATATAACGCCATGCGAGTCAAACCTCTCCATCCTCGTTATTGTGTAGCATAGACAGTGGAGATGTGCAAGCTTGAAACACTTTTGTCCTAGAAAAATAAATTGGCAAAAAAATTTTGACAATCCGAATTCGTTAAACCTCCACGAAAACTCTCGGTTTCACTGCTATTTCCCAAAAACAGAGATTCCTTCGTATGCAACTGTTGAATCTCTGTTCATCTTTCTTCAAATTTCTACGTGGTCAGGCAGTAACGTCGGTTTTTAATGTTTCGTTGAGTGCTTAGAGCAGGTGAGATATAGCCACTTGAAAATGTATTTTACACTGCAGTCGCTTGTGAAGAAAGCGAGGCGCTTCTAACAAGTATCTCGCTAAGTTATACTTTGCGCTTTTCTTGGAAAGCAGAACAACGTGATTTATGCATGGATTACGATTAGGGAAAATGCGTCTGCGCGAGCTTTATCATTCACCTTCACTATCGAGACAGTTCGCATGAGCCTTGGTTTCTAGCGTCTCTTAGCGTCTCAGTTTTATGTATATCGAAGGGCCCCTTTCTAAGTTTCAGCCAGGGGTCCCACACAACCTTAATACAATGCAGCAGACTGTTTTGTTGGTAAGAGACAAAGGTCAACAAAAAAGTTAACTTCAGTCCCAAAACTGAACCGAAAATTGCTTACCTTGAAAGTTGCGAAGAATTTTAAAAGAAAATCGTCAATTCCAACCAAATCTGATTTTAAGCAAAAATGATAAAATCCAAATCAAATCAAAAAACTGGAATGTCACAAGATTTAAATCCAAGTGCATGTTCACCTTTGATCATTTTCTTTTGTTGAGTAGTATGCGAAAGATAAGGAAGTATGTTTCTTGTGTTGTGATCGCAAAGCTTAACTTGTGGCAGCAAGCAACAATAGAGGTGACCCGACGAGATATCTCTGTTATTGCTTGTTTGCGCCACATATATTTTTGTGTTGCTCTTCACGCACATCCCGTTCGTGGTGCATAGCACTTTCAACGCACCGCCAACTGAGGCATTGCAAACAACATCCCTTCCTTCTTACAATGAACCGTACCAATCGCGTGCTCTTTTTTTAACGTTGCACCTGGCACTACCTTCACATCCTGGTTACAGTCCAACTTTGTTGCGATTGGAAAGTCCGAACAGCAAGTGCGCAAAGTTTTACACTGTGGTAGCAAGCAACAATAGAGATCACACGTCGTGCTCATCCTATTTCTGCTTGTTCGCGCCACATACGTATGGATATTGTTCTTCACACACATCCTGTTTGTGATGAATGTACATTCAACACAACGCTAATGGAGAGGTTGCAATTGCAACACTTGCAGCAAGGTTGGACTAGACTTCTTGAAATGGCTGAGAAAACAGACAAGTAAAATACAAACTGCTTTCATAAAGAACTGAGATATAGTACCAATAATAATAATATTTTATTGCGGACTCATGGTCCATATCATCGGTATTGTATTGTGTAACGTCTTCACTCCCACACGCAAAGCGCTAGGTTTTTAACATGCATCGCAGTAAAGAGAAAAGAAAACGCAAGTACACGAAAGAAGACCAGGATGTATACATGGCGGTAGTATAGAGTATGCGCTTGATGGCGCTAATGCAGTTACTGTACTTTGATGAAATACAAGCTTTTTCAGACACTTTTTAAAGCACACGCATGAAAGACGCCATCATGATTATTATAATGAAGAACTGCAATGATTTCCAAGTACATCGATGTATAGAATGCATGGGGGAGTTGGAGGCTGCGAAGGACCAAGGGTCATCTAGGCTGCAGACCTCCCATAAACGAA
>Ga0210059_1005699_pt1 | contig 20024 bp, 12 predicted proteins | sample Ectturendosymbi2_FD_188042 | JGI IMG/M metagenome (GOLD analysis project Ga0210059, IMG submission 188042) | Ecteinascidia turbinata endosymbiont from Florida, USA - Sample 2 (SPAdes) (version 2) | ecosystem: Host-associated > Tunicates > Ascidians > Unclassified | place: Key West, Florida... | reverse complement strand
AAAAGAAGTTTTCCCCGAAAACGAGAATGACGGTGCACAGCTTGATAGTTTCAAGAGTACTGCCAACTAGTGAAGCGGTAGGACGTCCCTTTCGGATCTCGCTGTTTCACATCACCGATTTCTTACATTATCACTTGATGCTCAAAAATTTCTGCACACGCCACTGCGTGGGGCCTCGCAAAATTGCTTCCAATCGGGCCCCGCACTTGCTAAGGGCGGCCCTGGCTATAACTTTATTGAATGCCAGCTTTCACGTTAGGGCCCCTTGACTGTAGAGGCCCTGAGGCCCGTGCCTCACTGGCCTCATACCTAATATTCAGGGCCGGATTGAGGGGGTCAATTGCCCCGGGCCCTCCGCTCCAAGGGGGCCCCCCGTGATGACATTTATTTGTTTAAAAGAAAATATTCGTTTGAAAAATTGTCGTGATTCAAAAGAGATACAAGAATACAACTCCATATTCCGATGTTGCGTTGAGTATCATCAATGACTTCTCTGCAAGTTTGACTTTCTGCCAGTTTTAGTAATCACTACTGAATATAAATATTTTCGGTTTTGTTCAATGCAAATATATTTGAATTTTGCTTGCAACTTTTCCTAATAATCGTTCTTTTGGCATGGGTTTATCCACTCGTGCATCACGCCTGCTGCACAAATGTTGCGAAAACGATACTATTTGTGTGATTAAAGCTAGTTCTTCTGTGGTTGCTGTTTAGTATCAATGATTCCGTGACTTCTTGTGCAGTCTGGAAGTAGCTGCAGCCGAACTGCGTCCTTTGTTTCGTCATAAAGGGTAACGTATGGTGGAAACGCACTTTTCTTCCGATGGCTGCTATTCTTGCGTTACACCATAAACCAGGGGTGTACAACCTTTTGCTATTGCCGGCCGCATTGCTTTTATTTATATGAAGTACGGCCGCCAATGAGTTCGAGTTATATTTACGAGATACGTTTAATTAAAGAATAGGTTTTATCTGGTACATGTCAAATTGCGTATTCATTCTATGACTCTTTGTGACATTACCATCCAGATTGTTACGCATCGTGTCGACTGATTTTCTTGCCTTGCGTTGTTTTGCTTTAATATACGCCAGAACGGCCGCCAATCTTATATTTTAAATTACATGTGGACGGTCGCAAATTTTATCGAAGTCCGCGTGCGGCCGCATGTTGTGCACCGTTGCAATAAACATATGAAGCTAGTCTAGCCATTTACACCACATGTTATTGCGTGCTCCGTCAGAAGAGGTTATTGATCAGTCGATATGTAGAACGAAAGAGCAGAAAGCGAGATTGCAGTGTTTAGCTAGCGCAATGCCGAAATCTGTAATACCACCAGGAGCTAAAAATGGAAAACTTTCCAAGGAGATATAGCGCAAGAATCTGGCAGTGTTAGCTGAAACGCCGCTACTGAAACGTTCTTTTTTTTCAGCAAAGCTTTATGCAGCAACGTTAAAACAGTGCGCTAACCACGGCACCTGAAAATGTATGTGAAAATCACAACATAAGTTTCGAGGCACCTTTCACACTCAGACTGGCTGGCCATTGACATGTTATTTTGCCGGTGTGTTTGTTTGCAATCTCTGGTTTCTGCTTATTGTTCGGGTGAATGTTGTTTCTTGCCAAGTCACTTTCTAGCCTGTGGAAAATTTTTTCTTAGTAAGAATACACTGTAGTGTTTATATCATAAACTCTCTTCTCGCAGTTAACTGTATGTGCGCAGCTAACTGTATGCGCAAACTGAAACTGTATGTGCATCGTATTTGTTCGATTGTAAGCCGCGGCTTATAAATTTTTTTCATCATTTTATGCGGCTTACATGTTTTTTACTTTATCGAAAGGTATAGATGACGCTCAGTGCTTCCTTGCCTACGTTTTGTCGACCAAATTCTTCTCTCGCATTCGATTTTCTTCAGTATCACGTGCACATCCGTCACAGGAGGGATTATGATGAACAGAAAGCAGTTGTAGTGGTGCAAGCAACAGGCCCGTAACCAGCTTGGGACACCAGGGGGGCGAAGAATTTTCTGAGAGGGGTCCAAATTTTTTTAACTATGACTAATAATTTTAAACTATGTCCAACACATTTTTCCAGGGGGAGCGATAAATTTTGTAGGGGGGATTTGCCTCCCTGCACCCCCGTGGTTACGGACCTGGTAAGAATCAATTAATACGGGAAACGCACGAGTACGCGAACGCCGCGAATGCATCTCAGAGGCTTAGGAAACCTATGTTCAAGTGCGGTTTACAATCAAGGAAAGCTTACATAATTTTTAACACCATTTCGTGCGGCTTACAATCGAGTTACACGGCGGCACATAATCGACTACCGGAAAAAGCAAACGAGAACGTTGCGAATGAGTGAAAACATAAATTTCACAAACGATGGCGTCATAAAATACGTCATAGGGGCCCTCCAGTGAAAATTTGCCCGGGCCCCCTTACCCTTTAATCCGGCTCTGCCTGTGGTCATGGATCTTAGGTGACGACTGAAAGAATACTGTCTAAAGAACAAACGGCCGAGTTGGGATATTTGCGAAGAGTTCTCGGTGTGACACTTCGTGACAAAGACCACAGGTCTGAAATCCTTAAATTCTCCGAATCGAGAGGAGATCCCAGCTATGTCAGTTCGTTCATGTGTCCACAATGTCCCCGGAAAGAATAGCAAACTAAGTCCTTCAGGCTACACCCACAGGAAAGCGGTGTAGATCAGGGGTTCTTAACCGGTGGGAAATTTCATCCATGCAGTGGGAAATTCTTTCTGGTTTGGTGCAGTGAGAAATTGATTTACTCCAATACCTAAGGAAGGAAATGTAAATGCTAAGTCACAAACTTATTTTTTAAAGAAACATCTACTTGTTCTATTTGAATAAGTTCTATTTGAATAAGTTCACCAAAGACTTATGATATTCATTTTTTGTAATATTGGCGAAATATTGTAGGTCTGTTATATTATTATTGAATCTGAAAATGACTGATGGTGGAAGAAAACCGACTATAGCCAGTCTGTCTGACAAGCTAGAAAAGCTCAAGGAGACTATAAGCCTCTTTCAAAGAAATACTGCTGATATACCTTCAATACTTGTAAATGAAATCCAAGAAGTCAGAAAAAGTCAAGAGTTCCTGAATGAGAAGTATGAAGAATGAAATGAGCAGCATCAAACAAACAAACAAGGAATTACAAACTGAAAATAAGTATCTCAAAGAGACTCTGCTTGGTCTGAAATCACAAAATGGAAGCTCTAGAACTTTCTGTGAATGAACTTGAACAATACAGTAGAAGACCATGCATTGAATTTCAGGGCATACCGTTCACCAAGGATGAATCTACAGATAACTCATAAACTGGAAAGTAGCCGCTTGGCTGATAGCGCAAGCTAGTGGAGATGGGCACACGCAGACCACTCGTGACACTCCGAGTGCAACGAAAGACTCTTATTTTGGAAACGTTTTTCATTAGGGTTTATCCCGTTTTCTTTACGTATGAAAAGTTGCAAGAGCAAGAACTACTAACACGATCACATTTCTTAATTCAACTGGGCGTGTAAGGGCCGGGCCGGACCCGACCAAACGTTCTTAAGCACCTTCAATAATTTTGACGCAGTGTTCTGCACTCAGCGAAAAAGGTGGTACTTAAATGAAACTGAGCTTGGTGTACGTGCTTTGTCAGATTTTTCTGATCACCATCTACAGGTTCTTTCAATTATATGAAACAATAAATCAAAGCAATCTTCGGCGTGACATTCCTCGAATCCAATGAAAAGTGAAATCTCAATTTGAAATGAAAAGCCCGCAATGTTCCTCTGGGTATTCCCCCAAAAACACTCAAAAACTTGCTCGAAATGCTCAAAATGGTCAGGAAATGCTCAAAATGGTCAGAACAAACGTATGTGAGCAGATCGGAATTTTATAACATTTTTGTTAATCGTTAGGTTTGAAATGTTGTGCGCACATTCTCTTGTCCAACATCTGTATCTAGCTCGACTGTTAAAATACTGTTGCGATGCGAGGGCCGGAGCGGCAAGCGCGCAAAGCTTCGCACTGTGGCAGCTGGCAACAACAGAGTTGACACGCCGGACTCTGTTATTGCTTGTTTGCGTCACAAAACACATACTGTAGGTGCTATTCGTAACCCACATCCCGTTCGTGGTGCATCACTCATTCGACACCGCGCCAACCGAGCGTCTGCAAACTAGGCCTCCTACTTAGATATTTTCTAGGAGGCCTTGCTGCAACACTACCAATCAGGGGCGGTTTCAGCCAGTAAGGTTGGTGGGGCGATTTCTGTATGGTTTATCAAGTCTAATTACGGGTTCACTGTTGTAAGTGAGATGAAGTATACTTCACAACGCTGATCTGATAAAACAATGGATGGCAAAAATGGCCATATATCGCGAATGCTGTTTTCCGAATTGTACAAAATCATGGTGAATAAAGATACTTTCGTAGATTTTAGGGGGGCTATCGCCCCCTCCCTGGATTCACCCCTGCTACCAATGCATCAACACAAAACGATTCGCATTTCGAAGTTCCAAGCTGTCCACACTGTTGGTTTGAACGTTGATTTGTCAAAAAGAACGAGACATAAGCAATGACAATACAAAACGCAATTGGACGCTGAGATAAAAAGTGATCGTATCAGTCCTGTCGCCACGGGGCTTTAGTCGGCTTAGCCCCCCAAACAAACCTCCAAGTCACCCCAAATTGAAATACGAAACTTTATAAACTAGTAGAATTTTTGTCAAATATGAATATCATGCCCCCCTTGCACGAACGTAAAGCCCCCCTATTGACGACTTTCTGGCGACGGTTCAGGATCGTTTCAACGTTGCCAGCCAGGTGAGGTTGCATTGTCGTAATGCCGCAGGTTGGTACACACACGCCAAAGTACACTGGAAATAAAACTGGTAGAAAAACAAGGGATTGAGATTAAAAGGGTAAATCTTGCATGACAGATTTACGTAAAGGAACTAAACCCAAAGGAAAACGTACACTTCCTGTACTTTTTTCGTTTTAGGCACAGTTGTAAAACAAAAAAGGACAGGAAGTGTACATTTTCGGCAAAAACATTGTATTGTGCATTTTTACCAAACAGTATAAATGTGCTTCGTCAGGAAACTAAATACGCAAACACAGTGGCGAAAAAAGCAAAGCTTCATCGCTAGACTACATCAGCGCAGTGATGATTCGTAAACTCGAATGGCAATTGACATAGTAACGTAGCATTGCAGCATGAGCAAAACAAACGATCCTTCATCGCGATTCTATCAAAAAACATACTATCTATGCGTTGCTGTGACAGAGGTCGTATCAATGGCCATTGGTTAGGAAATGTTTGGTCGACACTTGACGGGTGGCCGGTTGTGAAACTCAACGGTAATTTGGAAAAACCTCAATTGGACAAATATTCATTCGTAAAAGAGAAGTACACCTGTTTTAGAAAAATTGAATCAACCAATCTGTCACCATCGCTCACTGGAATACGTTTACACGAAACAAAAGCTACAGTGCACAGTTAAAACAAGCGCTTCGTTCTGAAACGAGCCCAGCTTGACGCGGGTTGCCCTCAAATGCATTTTAAAAGCATAATGGAATGCTGTAGTGCAGAGGTATCAAACAAATTTTACCTCAGGGCCACATGGAAGAAAAACCACTCCCAGGCCGGCGGGACCAGTTAACTCATGGCATAAAATAACTACAAATAACAAGAACTTTAGGTTGTTTTCTTTGATCCAGAATAAAACAAGCACATTCTGAAAATGTACATATCACACTCTTGTATGACAAAAACACTCGAGTTCTGAGGAAAAAATTGTGCAGTCATAAAATTTCGCATTTTTCACAGTGCCAAAATTAAGAACTGGTATGATTACAGAAAATCTCACACTGCTCATTTTCTTTTCCACAAAAGCTACACCAGGGTGCAGCGTCTCAGACAACATTTTGAGTTGACTTACTTGTTGCTTATTTTGAGCCTGAAACCTGGCATTTTTAGCTTTCACAAGTGCGTCACTGTCAGGCGTTGCACTCTGAGTGGCTACCATTTCTTTTGGAACATCCTGTGTCCACTTCTCTCTTCTTCGACAGAGACATTTCAGTGTAACTAGGGTGCCAAAGCACGTAATGTTGAGGAACTAGATGACGATACGGCCATGCAGCTCGACAAACGGCTTGCTTGCGGAACGACATTTGGCATTGCGACATCCAGTGGACAAATTTAGAACTGCAGGTTCTTTCATTGGCATATTAAGGCTCATTTTTATACGCCTCTCGAATTCATCGAGCAGGCCGGATTAAACCTGGCTGATCCGGCCCGCGGGCCGTATGTTTGACACCTCTGCGTGGTAAGTTCGTTGAAACAACACAAGCACGCATGGTTCAACATCGTTGCCAAGCAATCAGTAAAAGTGTCGCAAAGATTCCGAAACGGCCCTTTGGGATTTTCAGTCACCTGCAGCAACAGCTGCTCATAATTTGAGGTGTGTTTATCGCTATTAATGCACATTACTGATTTGCACGATATATTTCGCAAGCAGGCACCGTTTTCAGGTGTGCGTTAAACTTGCGTTGCGTTGTATACCATATGACAAAAAATATTTTACGCTTATTTTTACCTCAAACGTCAGGCCATGCTCCATACTTTTTACTGTTACTGTACCAATAATGTTTGAGCATTTTAAGTTCCTTATGAGCTACATCCTTTCACCGGCACAGAGTTTCAAGCCCCAAGTGTAAGGTTTTCTGCAACAATTCTTGCAAGTGCATCATGAATAATATTGTAGAATAAATGTTAGCAACAGACAGTATAAGAACATTGCACAAAGAGTACAACAGAATTAAACAGACAGCATAGCATAAAGCAAGCGAGGGCTTGTGCAAAAGGAAGTAATCATATATGAAAGCAGCGGCGGATCCAGGCCAGGCGTTTGGGGGAACAGTCAAATAGGGGCGAGCCAAAATGTGTACACTTGCTAAAAATACCGTAGATTTTCTGGTGGTTACAATTGTTGGGTATCTCACAAAAATGATTACCATTTCTTGGCCAAGAAATAGGCTATTTTTATAGTCAACCATGTGACCTTACAGGCAATCACCAGCTTAAAAGCGCCTTATATCATAAATTCACTTTTGTTATTCCCAACAATATTTTGTACCTACAGAAAGGCGTTAAAGGGTATATCCAAAAGCATGCTGCGCGTTCGTGTTGAACATTTTTGGCCATCCGTAGCAAGATCAGAAAAAACAATGTCTGAAACGTATTCCCTAACTGGTTAGAAGTAGAATGGTTTTTCTTTTCTTATACCAGCAAATGACAACTCAAGTCCCAAGATAGGAATCCAGAAAACAGTTAATTGCGTTTCCAGGGGCAGCTTGTGGTGTTAGGTGTACATGCCAAGCACGTTCATTGCTGAAGCGACAATGCAGAAACAAAAAATTAATATAAGACATTTGCTACGACATTACTCCCTGTTCAGGCAGCTCTGTTGACTGTCGCTACCATGAAAAACATTCTCAGAATTTCTTGATAGACTCATACTTGGCCTAAAAGCGTATTGCCCTATTATACATTTAACGCCGCTAATAAAGGTAGATTTCAGTCAAGTACTTAGTACCGTTACATAAGTTTAGACTGTTGATGTGAAGAAAAACTATTGACCCCACTAGGCCAGGTTTTTTGAAAAAAGTTCTGGCCCTGTTCAACCGAAGCAGGACACCGACAACCTTTGTCTAATAACTTGCATTATTTTAATATCGTAAAAGCCCTTTTTGCTTGTCATGTGTCTGTCTTTAAACATTTTTCTCAGTTTTTCAGGCAACATCACCACAAAATGTACCAACCAAATTTTACATTCTTTTTATCAATTTGTTGTTTATCTGCTGCAATTTAGGCGGGCTGGATAACAAACAAGCTGAGTATTGGCTGAGGACTTTACGAACTACATACAGTTTGTGATTTCGTTATCTTAGGCCAACATTATATCACATGTAAATCTTACCTACAACATAAAGATTTATCTCAAATAGTGATCAACTTTGAAAGCCCAGCGTTTATAACACAGTTACCGTTTCAAAGCGAACAAGGGAAGTCCCGGCTTGCCCAGTAATCGTGTTGCCAGACAGTTCATCAGTTTTTGCAGGTGATTATTTACGTTGTAACAGTTTCATTAAATTTGGAGTTGCATGAGCGGAGCAGGGCGACGCTTCTACAATACTGTCCAGTTGTCAGTGTCCGGCACATCCTGCAGCTAAACGAGGTGTAGAACACTGATTAACTTTAAAGTGTCTTTTAATCTATGTTTCTGCTTCTTTGATCAACAAGGAGCACATTAATATCAAAGGGGTGCCACAAAGGTTAGCAGAGTGAAATTGCCCCCTACTGCCCCCACGGATCCGCCGCTGTGTGAAGGACATCGTTAATTACAACTTCAGCACACGCATGCGAACAAATTTGGGCAGATGCAATTTGCCAAGAAGCTCAAACGTGGGGCCAAGCTCGGTCCGACAAAACACAACTGAGCAAGCTAGATACAGAGTTCCCAACCGAGGTTCATATATAAAATGGCAAGGTAATGCCTCCCAAATCATCCTTCAAAATTGCCGCTGAATCTTAATTCCTTGGTCTGCTACTTTCTAGTCATTTCAAGCGGAAGGTCGATGGTATCGTCAGCTTTTGGTTTCACACGTTGACTTTACAGCTTCAGAAACCGCTTTGCATACACGACAATACATGCCCAGACTTGTTTTTTTAGCAAGCAAACAAAAGCTTTTCGCGGTTAACACAATGCATGGTGTTGACGGGATCGTGCAATACAGCAACAATTCGTTATTGCGAACAGTGCAAAACAAGGCGTTTGAACGTTTTCCTTTTGCTTTCTGCAACGTTTAAAATAGCTCACAGCAAAGAACAAGCAGATCAAACAAATTACGTAACTTGAAACAGAGCAACAGGTGCAAAGAAAGGCGCGTTCGGTTTTTCTGAAAGCGAACATCACCTGGATTAAGCTCGTGAGGCGCTACCTTTCTCTGGTGTGCTTCGAGTGAAACACGTCAATCGTTGTTGCGTGGCACGGGCGTAGATTGAAGTCGTGAAAACCGATACTGAACTTGTCGACTTTCTTAAAGTAGTCCAACCCGCGACCGACCTTTATTATCCATCCGCTGTCAAGTCTAATCTCGCGGTCGTGAAGCGCCGAATTGAAAGCGGTGTGCAGTGTGATTCCGCGCTGTGACAAGCTACGCGCGATGGAGTGAAGATTCTCCTGCTGTTGGGGATTACCCTGGGCGTCGAAAGAGGTGGTCAGGTGAATGGCCTTGAGGTTTGTGCAAGAGCTGACCAGCAGTTCACAAAATCTGAGAAAGTTGTTGATCTGCGAAAATTAAGCAAAATAATTAAGCAATAGGCTTAGTTCAGACTTCGTCATGCAGTTGTTTATGATCGATTTAGACGAAGGAGTTTTGGATTCAATACATTGTCCTTATCAGTCTTTTCCAGCGAATACTTTGAAGTACGAATAATCGCAAACAACTCTTACACCAGAACCGTTGCCAGAAAGTCTTCAGTAGGGGGCTTTACGTTTGTGCAGGTGGGCTTGACATTCTATAATTTGACCAAACACCAGTGATCTATAGTGATTCATATTTAGATTTGGGAGAGTTTGGAGCTTTGTTTGGGGTCTAAGCCCACCAAAGAGCTCCCCATGGCGAAGTGGCTGCTTCGCACACATCGGTTATTCCTGTTCGTGACTTCAAACAACGTGAAATGTCGGGTACGGTAAATATTTCTGACTCTTGGTTGAAAGTTTTTTAATAAGATCCAGCCAACGAAGTCTTTTCGAGATTGCAGTTGAGCTCTGGGTCGGATCACAAAGCTTCGGCAACCAGACGTGACGCAAATCGCGTAAACTGCACCCTAGTACCCTGTAAATATTGAAACGTTTCGATCATAGAAATGTAAGTGATTTGCCAATTATTTTTATTAATGTAACAACTGGTTGTCAGGCTAGCTAATACGATTTTGCTTGCAACCGGCTTACACTATAGACTGGAAATAGAGCACTTTCGACTTCGTGTTCTGCATTGTGCAAAAAGTTGCTCCAAAACCATTATCAAACGGAGTTGGTAAAAAAAATTTCACGTGTGACTGACCATCATTTTAGTATATCTGCGCAAGAACGTGCGTGCGACCTTGAGGCCCAAGCACAGCAAGACAAGAAGCCGCAGCCCAGTATTCATACCTGACCGGAAAAAAGCGATTATGGAGCTTTCTTCTTAACAAAAATGCCTGTTGCTTTCCCAATACAAAACTGTACAAACAGTACGACTAGAAATATGAGACATGATATATCCTGTATATATAGCCAGAGGAAAGCAACATCATTAGGGCAGACAAATCAAGTAACTTCACTCCACAGGTGAAACAAGGAAGGAATCTATCACATATTTTTTTAGGGTAGACAACGATTCTACTTTACCACCTTTTCTTCAATTGTTAGAACACTTTTGTCCAACATTTTCCTTTCTTTTTATCCAGTAAAATGCCCGATTGCCAAGAAAAGTCGTCAACACAGATTTGCACAAGTTTTGAAATTTTTGCCCAAATTTCGAGTATCCTTTGGAACAATTCACAAAATTGCCAAACCATTTTGCCGGAGTTTATTCAAAAATTTCCCAGATTTCATAATTTTTTTCAGCTGCAGTAAGGCCATCCCGGCCTACCCCAAGGGCTGTGATGATGTATGGTAAGTCAAGACAGCGCAACAGCCGTCTCAAAAGCACTTTATAAACAAATGAAAAATAACTTGATGAATGAGAGTAGGTGTTAACCCAATCTGAATTTATCGATGTGCAGACCACAGTGTGGTCCAAAAAGATATATTCATTAGATTTTATTATCGTTATCATTTCATATCAAATCAACCAAGGCTTCTGTTTTCTAATTCGAGGTAGATCAGTCAGAGCTCCTACGTTTCATTTTTCAGCTTCAATGGATCAAGCAGGAAGATATTCTGTATGTACAGACTCAAGATTGTACGTGCCTATTCTGCAAAAAAATCAGTTGTCCAAATTCAAAGCATATTTGGAGGACCTTTCCAGGTAGAAACGGACTCACAACAAAGCACCTCCTGGACAAATTCATGGAGACGGGAAGTGTACACTGTACAGGATAACATTAAAGGGCGCAGTGGCCGACCATGGTCAGTCAGGAGAGAAAATCACATTGTGATTGTGAGACATATTTAGAGCAGTCTCGAATAAACTCCACAAGATGTTTGTCCCAGGAGACAGACCTTCCAAGGAGTTCTCCTATGCGCATGATGCACTAGGATCTTCACCTGTTTCTGTATAAGATACAGATTTCACACCTTTAAACAGATGCAAGTAAAGCTGAGAGACGTGACATTAGGCAAGCCATCGGTCAGCAAATTGAAGACCATCCTGATTCCGTGGATTTCATTTTTTCATTGACAAAGCAAATTTCCAACATAGTGATCACTTGAATAAACAGAAAGTGCTTTTGGTCTCAGGCTCAGGAGCATCAGTATCACCCAATTACATAGAAAAAGTGACTGTTTAGAGTGTGTTGGGTTGTAACATAATGGCAATATCAGGCACTACTGGTTCGAGGATACTGGTGGATATCTGGTAACTGTGAACACAGAGTCATACATTCAACTAATGAGAAGAAAATTCATGCCAGCACTGAGGCGGAAGCGAGGAGATGACATTGATACTGTGGTTTATCAGCAGGTTGAAGCAACACTGCATTGCACCAATGCTTTGCTTAAATACCTCCACCGTTACTTTCCTGGAGACAGGCTCATCTCTCATCGTACAGATTACCTTTGGCCTGTGCATTCTTAGTTTCTGTTGGATACCTAAAAGACAGGGTCTATGCTAACAATACCCAAACTACTGATGCACTCAAGAATAACACTCGAACGGAGACCAGGAGAATTTCCCATGAGATGTTGGACAGGTTCTCTACAAACTTCAGTGTGTGAGTAACCACAGTGATTCAGCACCAAGAAGCTTGGATCGTGCACATTATGAACTATTGAGCTATGCCTGCAAAATGGTGGTGTACCAGGAAAGAACTTACACCACACAAAACTTACATAAAGCCAATGAAAAAATCGCTGTTTTTCTTTCAATACAAAATGCCATTTTATAAAAAATTGATATATCTTTAATGGACCACCCTGTAATTTTCTGCCATATTTAGTGATCTTTCCATAACATAAGATAATTAAGCTTATATTCTGTAGAGCTAGGTTTTTTTCGGTCATAGACTGAATTTTTTTTTAATGACAAAAAAAAGTTAAGTCATGTAGGTCATAATGTCTGAAAATATAGACTGGTGAACACTGTTATGGCAAGTTTTAATACTATTATGGGACAAATAATGGAAATATCTCAGCAAAAAAACAGCTGCAGAGTTAACATTATCTAAGCAATTCAATAGAACATTTTAACCTGATAGTGTGTCTCAATTAGCAAGATAAAGATTTTACTGATTGGTTTTGGCAGTTATAGAAAATAGCTGTCACACCATTTACAACCTCTGACAAACTCATTTTCTGTAGTTTCTGTTTTCTCAGCCTGACTCATTTCTGCGAAATTACTGATCCATGGGTAGAAAATGATATCCAATGAAAAATAAGCTTCTTTTCCAATCATAAACTATGATGTGAAAGTTAGGGCAAAAACATAACAACAAGAGTACGAGGTTTGGCATGAAATTCATCACTTAGATGAATTACTATAAAAGGTATAGTAAAAATGCCTATGCGTTTATCCTTTACACTGTATTACCTGATGGAAGCTCCTTATATAAGCATCATCAACCCAGACCTCAGCTACAGTTTCATCCAAGTACGGACCAAACACTCTTGAATATTCGAATCCACACGTGTTCTCTTCAATCTTTATCTGCTCATGGTATTTTCCTTCCTGTTTCATCTGATTCACCCATGTTTTTACTTTTTCTGCCCGAGTCATATACTCTTCTATCTTAAGTCGATAGTGTTTTTTCTTTTCTTGGTCCATGCAAGCTTAACAATAAATTGAACATTTGAATGCTTGCAACAGACACTAGAACACAGAATACATTTTATGATAGAGGCCAGTTGGTGCAATACATGAATGGGAACCAAGTACATTGCACATCACCACTGATGCTCCACATTCCTGCTAGGCAGTAGGCACATTCCATTCTCATGCTCATACAGTGAGGCACATCCCATTCTCATGATCATACACTGTTTGTATGATCTATCATTAGCGATCATTTCTGTGAATTTGTTATTGAAACACTATGCTTGTTATGCATTGAATCGAGCTCATTGTATGCCACCTTTTGTTTAGTTATGTATTTCTAGCCAAATTATTTGAAATGTGCCTTTGACCTTAGCACATCAGACATGGGGTCATTTTACTGCAACCTTTATTGGAGTGACATAATGTTTGACTTGTGCACAAGTCACAGTTGATCAAACGATGTTTCATGTGCATACAAAATTAAAATATTTTACAACTGCTCAGATTCATTCGTTTGATCTGTTTCATGCATGTCAAAAGCAGCTGTAAGCTGAAGTTTTAGCCTTCTTCATGCCACAAAGCAGAGTGCATCAGATTCATCCAATGTAGTATTTTAGTGTTCAAAGAGAAATCAACAATCACCTTTTGTCTGACATGAAATAGGTAATATATATATAGGATTACATCTTTATTCATAGTACATGACGTAGTGCCACAGGTGCAGTGGGTGCACATTATGGTTTTATCATGCAGAAGCATTAATGCCCCACACACTAGCTACACTGATATTACCAGTGCTTTTTCACGTGTTTTGAAAGACCAAAACAGTTTCTCAAATTTTTATAGTGGGCTCTCAAAATACAGTAGAATCTTGTTGCATAACCACCACCAAAATACACCAAAACCTTGCTTAATGTCCATAAAATCAATAATCAGCTCAAATAATTATGGTTCCTCAAAATGTTTTAACAGCACCAAGATTGAACTTTGAAAAAATCCTGAATATTACAGATAGTAGAGAATACAGTAGTTTTTGCTTCCACTAAGTATTCATTTAATGTCTGATTCATACTTTAAAAATCCAACATTTTTATTCATTTGATTTTCTGTTTTATAAGCTATGTGATCATAGCTTAGGACATGATTTTCTATACAAATCATCTAAAAGATAGAAAGCAATTCAAGGCCAGATTTGAAAATTCTGAATCAAATGATTTCAGCCACAGAAAAGGAATTGTAATGTCATGGTATAGCTGCAGAGATCTGCCCATCATTAATTTTGGATTAGTTTAGAGAATAAAAAGCATTAGCTTCACTTGAAACATCAAGTCTGAAGTCACATGCAACTGTTATACACCTAAATGATATAGAAGCTTGATGCTGCTATGGTAATGGCATATTCATGTATTTTTGTTATTCAAGTCATGAAGTAACATGAGTGCAGCAAAGGACAAACAACAACATCACACAGCAGAAATTAATTCCATTTTGGTGAAAATATAAAAACACAAGAAACTCAAGGTTTAGCAAATTGATGATTGTGTTCTAACATGTTCAACTCACAAAGGGTTGAAAAAAGAACATATGGGTCAACTGCTCAGCCAGCCCTGTTGCCTGCACAAATCAATATGAAGACACTTCTTCATATGGTAACAAAATGCATCGAATCAACATCAAATAAGTAAACAAAACCACATCAAAAAAACAGAGGAAGGAAAGCAAGTAGAAGTGTAAAGGTATGGGAAAAGAGTGGCATCAAAACAATATCACAGAAAAGTAACAAGCATATGATATGAAAGTCAATATGAATTTTGGCAAGATAGAAGGACATTTTTATATTGTTTTCCAAGCGAATAAGGCGAGAGAGATTTCAAAGTTTCAGGTATATCAGACCAAATTTTGGGACCAATATTTCAAAGAAAGCTGACTCAGGGTTGTTTTCATTTTGGGTAAATGCATTTTTGCAAAAAGAAGCAAACCTTATTTGATATTTGTGGACTGATGCAATATCAGAAAAGTAGTTATCATAAAAGTGTTTAGTAAGTTCACCATTATCAAGAATACATCATTTCTAATGGCAACTGACAATTGAATTAAATACGTTTGGTGTAGGCTATTCAAAATTTTGACGTTAGATATTATTTTAGTTTTATTATATTTAAGAGTTGTTACAGCTTTATTTTATTCTGCTGTCTAATTATTAGAGTGAGCAAAGTATTTTTATTCTCGGAAAGGAAAACTTTTTTTCAAAAGTTTTTTAGGAAAACTTTGAAATGAACAAAGGTTTTGTTGAGTGATGAATAGACAACGACAAATTGTACTGATAAAGTGATAAAGTGCGAGAGAAACAGCTATCCACTTATGAAGGGTACGTGGAAAAAATATGTAAGCACCTTACCTTTGAGAACTTCAAGCAATAAATCAATTCCTTCCTGATAGCAAACCAATGCAGTTTGATATCTACAACTCTTTTCCATTTCAATTGCCCGAGTTAATATTTTTGCAGCTGAAGATTCTACTCCTGATAGCAATCCAGATTTATTGCTCATTTTATCATGTATACTATCCTATTTATGTACACAAAAGAAACTGAAAATTCAAGAAAAAATCACAAATTGTGAAATACTTTCTCATTCTCTCCCGATTCAGTGCTGCCACTCTGTTGTTATGGAAAGTACTAGATTTCATGATTAAAAAAACATTAGATTCACAAAGTGTCAACAAAAGCACTAGATTACAAAGGCAAACATACACCAGAGAGGAGCGGACTGAAATATTTTGCGATCCCGTCCTGATTAGTGACTGATTTTTCAAAACGCAGTCCAAGTCTAATCACAGTTCAAAAGATTTTTCAAATGTAAAGTTCAAGTCCAAATGAAGTCCAAAAAATTTGAAAATTGTAGCCTTTTCAAAACAAAAATCCCCCGTTTATATTTCATTAACTCAGTCCAAAGTGTAGATGTTGCAATGGATGCTGATTTTGCGCATATGACCTAAGGTAACCTCGCATGATGAAAACGCTGAAAATACTGCTCGTTTCTGCGTCAAGGTACCAGAGATGAGCACAACAGAACTGGATCGGACTGGTTCAGGACTGAAGCTAATTTTGGCCGGATCAGGACTGGATCGGACTGCAATTTATTTGAAAATTGACGGATCTGGACTGGATCGGACTGAGAAAATTTTTGTTGTTTTAATGTGATTATTCTGAACATATCAAAAACATTTTAGTTGTGATCCGATTTCACAGGTTTGCTAAATGGTAGTGTATATTTTGCCATCAAATGCAAAAACTCTGCTGGATATATTTTGCAATTCGAAATGTATCCACCTTTGTTCACATATAACGTTGAGTAAGAGTTCTAGTAGCAACGTGAACATAGTTGAGTGGTTAGTGTTTACGCCTGCTGTGCGATTGTTCGTTGGTTCTGCTCTCACCATTTCTTTTGGTTTGGCTTGTAAAGGTTGCACCTTTGATAGGAGTGCTTTTAATGTACTTTTTCCAAACGTTTAGGTTTTGCGTTTAGGGTGTATGTTTAAGTTTCGGTTTAGGGTTTACCTTTAGCATTTAGGTTTACGGATTAGGTTTCGGTTTTAGGTTCAAATTTTAGGTTTAGGAATTGGGTTTATATGTTTGAATTTTGGGTTTAGGTTTTGGATTTAGGTTTTGGGTTTAGGTCTTGGGGTTAGATTTTGGGTTAAGATCAGTTTTTTTTAAGGAGAATGTTAGGTACCCAGTTTGGACTTGTAGGGATCCGATTTCTCTGATTCTAGGGACCCGGTTTTCAATTCTAGGGACCCGAATCAGGTCCCTAAAACACCTTAAAAAACCTGGTTTAGGTTTACATTTTGGGTTTACGTTTTGGGTTTACATTTTGGGTTGAGGTTTTGAGTTTAGATTTTGGTTTCAGGTTTTGGTGTTTGGTTTAGGGTTTTAGGTCATGTAACAAGGACCTTACACTAATCCAAGTGTATCGTCCTTGTCACTTGATCAATCCAAGCAATCGGATTCTCCTAATGGAAAAATACCTCCAGCAGTGCTTTTCCCTCTGATGCCTAATAGACACTTCCTTATCAAATTTTAGAAACGCCAAAAGGCTGTGTCTATTTTGCCTCATGAGGCAAAAGCACTGCTGGAACTATTTTGTCTTCAACCAATCCTTTTTGGCTAAAGACAAAATAGCTGCAATAATTCTTTTGCCTCATGAGGCAAAATAAAAATACATGATTTTACACTGGCGGATCAGGACTGGATCAGACTGATGATTTTCAAAAATTTTGCAGATCAGGACTGAATCGGATTCAAAAAAAGGACTGGATCGGATTCAAAGCGCGATGGTAGTGTTGCGATCAGAAATCCCGATCGCCATGTGCGGAAAGCTTCACACCATGGCAGCAAGCAACAATAGAGATCATGCTCGCAATCTCTCTTTCTGTTGCTTGCTCGCGCTACATGTATAATGGATTTATTCTTCACGCACATCCCATTCGTGGTGAATCACACAATCAACGCAACGCCACCGGAGAGGTTGCAACAGTAGTGCTTATGTCTCCTGTAAAATGTCTTTTTCCAACTCTCAAGTGTGCACCCTCTGGTTGGTTGCACTGTTTCAGCAGGGAGCTCATCACCTAACACTTAGTCCTTTGTTTATTTCTTACTGGAACATGATGAAATGCCTCTTTCTCCACAGGTTTTTGCTTCTCGATTCATTGCCGTGTGAGTAAGTCAGCAGGGAGCAAGTATCGCTGATTCATGTCGCAGTTGAGGTTGTACCTCCTGTCGTTTCAGGTGTGTTACAATTGATGACATCAATGTCTTATTGTGGTCTGCCGTTTTGATGAAATTTTTAAATTTTCTCACTCCCCTCATGAAAAAGTTTGTTGTAGGAGCGTGGTTGCTAGAAGCTCACCTATATAGTGCTTGTTGCATGCATTGTCAACTAATTTCTGTTGAGTAATTGCTGATGTTTGTTGTGTCGGATGACTATCCATTACCATGCCTTCTTATAGCAAGGAAAGTTCTTTGCTGTCTTATGCAAATGCAAAGACCTTTCTGCTGTTGAAAAGAAAAGTTGTGACAAAGCTGATATCAAGAGGTTAATACTGAAATGTCGTAACAGTTCGTCTGCTTATAGTACTGTTTTAGGTGAAGATTTGTCGAAAGACAGATTTCATAAACCTGTTAACGTATGTCCTAAACGTTTCAGCAAGAATGTTTGGGACATTTTGTAAACTGTTTCTTCTATTTTGTGCATACTTTCCCAGAAAACATACTTCATTTTTTCGATCTGATAATGTTCTTACGCAGGTCGAGCAAAACATCGAAAAGATGAGCTAATTTGTCGCCAGGTGCAAGGTGATGAACGAAAAAATACGATGAAGTTTGTTGAGCATCAACTTCCACGTGCTTATCATTTGAAATGTCTTTCCAACCTTTCTGAAAAGGAAATAGAAAGCGGTTGCCTAGACTCGGCTCCCAGCAAAACTGTTTTGAAACAAATTCGGTATGAAGCAAGGAAGGTGCTCACTCCTTTCGAAGACGAATCGAAAAGTTTATCAGAAATCCATTTGCAACAGCAGCAATATTGCAGAGGCATGATCAAAGGAACTCTGCAAATGATTCTTTCTCGTCCAAGAGGCATTATTCTGTTCAGCGAAAGCACGGTTCGTATTGATCAGTCTCTAGCAAGAACCGATATTGTTTACGTTGATGCTACTGGCAGTATCCTGCTTGGAGACAAATCCTGCTATGTTTATGAGATTGTGGTTAGGCATCCAAACCAAGGAAATCCTCCATTGGCTGTAGCATTGTTGCGGCCAGTGGCCCAACTATATGGACAAGTACGTACCGACTGGAACCAGTGCTTTGTAATAAACTGCTCACTGAGCCATCCGGCTGGGCACAAACCGTTCACATGTTCACACAGCGTTTTACGTGACACGTGACTCAATATTCACGTCGTTCGTTGAATGCGTTTTTCTGCTCGCCTTTCTGTGCATGTATTTACGACCTCGTGGAACCTTACTTGAGCTCTCTTTTCGTCAGTAGTGCCGGGAGCGAGTTGTCGTCTGACTGATCCATTAACTGTTTTCTGCGATATGTTTCTGTATCGTGGTAAAAGACAAGTCGCTGTTTGTGTTAATGGTCGATAGATGTTGCCGTTTTGCGTCATTAAAACCAGCGCAGAACTTGAGGCAATAAATTGTACAGTGTCACCTCTCAACTCCCCTGTCTGTTTCGTGTCTCAAACAGCCGCGAGCCTGCGTAAAGCCTTCATCATCGCATAGGATAGCGTGAATCAGATTCACAGTTCGTACTTGTGTGTTACAGAGTGAGAGACACGTCAACAAAATGGTGCTGTGAGCAGGATTGGGTCGAAGAGAGGTGAGTCTTCACATGTCAGAAGAAGCGACAGCCTGTTCAAGACTCAACTGCGCTGTGCGTTGCATTCTGTTTACTGCGCTGTGCGTTACATTCTGTTTACTGCGCTGTGCGCCTTGCTTCCTTTTTGCTCTCTGGCGAGCTGCCGAATTGCTAATTGTGCGATCTGCTCGCTTGTTTGATATGGTGGTTTGTTGTTGGCGCTTTATAACTACAACGGTCGTGTAGCGCCAGGACTGAGATTGTACAATTTCTGGGTTCATTTTCACTCGGTTGGTTTTGTGTTCTGATTGTGTTCCCTGCAGCTCTTCCGTACACCGTGCGCCTGGTAAGAAGGCTACAGTTCCAATTTACAAGGTCTTGGTAAGACCCGGCCAAGAGTCGACCTCTCGACCTACCAGCACCGAAGGGGACGCACTTACCACTACACCACGGTGTGGCAGACGCTTTATGGTCTGCACATATTCTTTAAGAAAACCCCCATTTGCTGGGAATCAACAATGCAAAATGACCCTCTCTCACTTTGAGAAATCTTCCATTTGCCAAGAATCAACAATGCAAAATAACCCTCTCTCACATTGAGAAAACTCCCATTTGCTGAGAATC
>Ga0210059_1005698_pt1 | contig 20029 bp, 6 predicted proteins | sample Ectturendosymbi2_FD_188042 | JGI IMG/M metagenome (GOLD analysis project Ga0210059, IMG submission 188042) | Ecteinascidia turbinata endosymbiont from Florida, USA - Sample 2 (SPAdes) (version 2) | ecosystem: Host-associated > Tunicates > Ascidians > Unclassified | place: Key West, Florida... | reverse complement strand
CGGACACACGAAATCCCTTGACGCGAATGACAAGTTGATACAAACCAGATCTCACGTACGGAATGCAATAGCGAGTAGGGAACGGCAAGTCGTAATGCGAAAAGTTAAATCCACTATATGAGCATTTGCCTGCAAGAACTTCTACACTGGATCTTCCTGTTTCACTGCAGACTTTGACTAGCAGTGCGAATCTGCACGTTGCTAGCACATCTGTGAGACTGCAGCCATGTTTTAATGTAATCGTTTAGATCTCACATCTTCAAGTACAGTTACTAGTGTAAACAGGTATGGCAACGTCGTTCCCACACGTTCCCACCCCACTACACCCTGGTCATGTGACAAGTACAATATGCAGAGACAATTGGTTGGGATTTAAGAGTTTATGGTTAGGGTTTCGGATTAGGACTTATGGTCAATGTGTAGGGTCAATTTTTATGTTGAGGGGTTCACGAGTTAGGGTTTCTAGAGTTAGTGTTTAGACTAGAGTTAGGGTTTAGCCTACAGTTCACTTAATGCAAACAAGAAGCTACTAACTGTTTGCCAGCCCTGAAACCATGACAACCATAGACCATGCATGGGACTGAACTGTTACAGATGTCATGTTCAACTAAGCAAAATATGCGTTCCAAACTTGTCATATGACTACTTCAACCAATCGTGTTCAATTGAAGGCAGAATAACTCCAGAAGTTATTTTGGAGTTATTTTGCCTCATGAAGCAAAATAGACAAAGCACAAAAATATATGTTGTGCATCATGATACACTTTCGGTGAGTTTTCGGATTCGGATAGTATGATTTCAACCAAAAGAGGATTCGGATCAGATACGGATATCATTTTTTATAAACAGGATAGGGTCGGATAATAAAAAAACACTATCTGATCATCTGTGGTACACGACACACGTGCCACTCGTCACGCACATCAGAGATGAGCGGACTGTGAAATTTTTCAGTCCGAGTGCAGTCCTGATCTGAAAAAATTGAATCCGATCCAGTCCTGATCCGCAAAATTTTTGAAAATCATCAGTCCGATCCAGTCCTGATCCGCCAATTTAAAATCAAGTATTTTTATTTTGCCTCATGAAGCAAAAGAACTACCCGAGCTTTCGCCAGTTACGATTGGTTCAGGGAAAAATACTTCCAGCGGTGTTCTTGCCTCATGAGGCAAAATAGACACAGCCTTTCGGCATTTGCAAAATTTAACAAGAAAGTGTTTATTAGGCGTCAGAGGCAAAAGCACTGCTGAAGTTATTTTGCTGTTAAGAGAGTCCAATTGCTTGGATTGTTCAAGTGACAAAGACGATACTCTTGGATCAGCGTAAGGTCCTTGTTACATGACTTAAAACCCTAAACCTAAAACCAAAACTTAAACCCAAAACCTAAACCCAAATCCTGAACCCAAAACCTAAACCCCAAACCTAAACCCAAAACCTGAACCCAAAACCTAAACCCAAAACCTAAACCCAAAACCTAAACCCAAAACCTAAACCCAAAACCTAAACCCAAAACCTAAACCCAAAACTTGAACCTAAACCCAAAATTCAAACATAAACCCAAAACCTAAATCTAAAAGTTGAACTTAAAACCTAAACCCTAAACCTAAAGTAAACCCTAAATCGACACTTAAACATACACCCTAAACGTAAACCCTAAACTTTTTGGAAAAGTACATTAAAAGCACTCCTATTAAAGGTGGAACCTTTGCAAGCTAAGCCAAAGGAAATGGTGACAGCAGAACTAACTAACAATCGCACAGCAGGCATAGACACTAACCACTCAACTATGCTCACGTTACTACAAAAACTCAACGCTGTGTGTGAACAACGGTGGGTACAGTTCGAATTGCAAAATAGTCCCAGCAGAGTTTTTGCATGTGATGGCAAAATATACACTATCATTGAGCCAACCTGTGAAATCGGATCACAACTAAAATTTTTGATATTTTCAGAATAATCACATTAAACCAACAAAAATTTTCTCATTCTGATCCAGTCCTGATCCGCCAATTTTGAAAAAAATTGCAGTCCGATCTAGTCCTGATCCGGCGAAAATTGGCTTCAGTCCTGAACCAGTCCGATCCAGTCCTGTCCCTGCTCATCTCTGACGCACCTTACCAACAGGCAAGCGCCAGAGAGCGCGCTTGCATTGGCGGGAAAGCATTCATTTTCCCGCGGTTGTGGTTGCAATTGCACATAAGGATTCATTGACAGGGTTTGGCTTTTATGAAGCCAGATTGTGAGAATCTGGCTTTTTTTAACGTGTTTGGCTTTTTTTCAAAAAACAAAAAGGCCAGACAAAATCTGGCTTTTTGTGGCTCTTATTGAGGTGTTTGGCTTTGTTTCAAAAATCAAAAAGGGTCAGAGGAAATCTTTTGTTTTTTCTGGATTTTTTTCAGAACAAATACTGCACGAATTTGCTCGTTAATGCTGAGAACCACTGACTGGCTCTGTGATGTAACAGTTGCCATATGTAACAGTGGTAGCCTCTTCTGTGGTTGTAGGTCTCAGGTGTTATAAATGTAATGGTTGGATTTCGTGATGTCCTGTCTCGGGCACAGAGACAGAGCATTAACAGTGATTAAGATAAGAAAGTGCAGTGGTGACAAGCCAGGTGTTTTACTCCCAGGTCTGGGTTTTTTCATACTTTCTAGATTTTTCTTCTTAAATTCTGTTTTTTTTAAAGATTTAACTGTGTAGCAGTCATTTAGTTTAGGATATGGTAGGTTGGTTTCTAATGAGCAGTAAGGCATGGAAGTTAAACAGTACGCTGAGTGCTTTCTGTTGTGTCTTCAGTGGGCCTAACGTTACGAGCAGAGCTGCAACTAGCTGGTATTTTCGGGTGGGGAAATGATTGTACATAATAACTAAATTTGTTTTTAAAACAATTGTCCAGTCTCCCCCTGGTTGCGGGCTTGGTTACGAGTAGTACTGTAATTCAAAAAATAAGATATACTGTAAAATCGGACTGTTTCTGTGATTTCTTCGCTTTTCTAAAAAGAGGGGGTGCGAATGCTACTTTATTTTTATGAAAGGGGTTCCAGCTTAAAAATGGTTGGGAACCTATGGCCTAGAGCAACAACCCTATACTCTGCGCCATAGGCAAGCTTAGCTGTAAAAGCAAAAGGCAAACTTACACACAATGAAAATGGCCAGAAAATGCGTTTGCAATGCAAACAAAGAAATTGCACAAATCATGATTATAAACCAGATACAAAGAAAACAGGAGATAGTAGTAACGCTAAGTGTTTGTTTGTTTGTACAGGTCACTGAAACTCTTAGCAGATGACCACAGTGACTTTGTAGGGGTTTAATTCAAAATAGATTATGCGCTCTTGTGTAATTTACCATGTAATTGGGTAGAATTTTTAGCAAATTACCATCGCACAAAATCAAAGTCTCAATTACACAAAATTGTGTAATTAATAATTACATTCAGCTAACTCATAAAAAACACTAGATAGCTACGAAACACTACTAGAAACACCAGATTAAATGCAAAAGCACTAGATCTAGTGGAAAAGTGGTACCACTGGTAGATGAACAGGGTTGCCAACTTGTTTTCACCAAAAAAAGCCAGAATGAGACCTACTCACAAACAAAACAGATTTAGTTACAACAAAGCCAGACCTAGTCACAAAAAAGGCCAAAAAAAGCTAGACCTAGTCACAAAAAAGCCAGATCTTAACACTCACACTGTCACAAGAAAAGTGAACAACGCAGACTTCGTTACAAAAAAATTAAAAAAGCCAGACCTAATCATAAAAGGCCAATTTGAATTAGCAATTACTGCAGAAAACACACATAGGTTAAAAACATGCAGCAGAGCAGTGGCTAATGTAGTCATGGACTTTTCCTGTCTGTTTGAATCTTTACATCGCTGTCACACTTGTTGTTCACATTTTTAAGGTAATCTACTACTAGCAGCAATTAGAATGAATATAATCTTTATTCTACTGCCCTGCTGTAGCAAATCTTTGGGATCTGAATCTTTCAACCACTCTAGCCTAAGCCTACCAAAAAAAATTTCAAAAAAAAAAAAAATACTGTACAGTAATCGTTTTCTTCGGGCTTGCTTAATTAGTATCACTGACTGGCACTTGAAGTTGAACTTACTGCACCTTCCTTGCTAATATTATTTAGGCTACAGTTTATTTAAGTTTATACAGTATGGTATCAGTTGCTTGTTCATCAGTTATGCTGATGACTAAGACACTTATGAGTTCATAAAACAAGATAAGACACTTATGAGTTCATAAAACAAGACAGAGATTACAAGTAAAACTTCATACCATTACTGACATTTTTGCTGCTTCTCTGAAATTATCCGCTCATATCTTGACACACACTTTTGAAAGGTTCAAACGGTTCCGATACTTGTTTTTGTTTCAAATGAAGTGTAGAGGAAAATCCAGATTCAAATAAATATGTTGTTTCAAAGGGCACTAGAGTAGACACGATTTTATACTCAATTTGTGGTAATTTTGCATGGTTGAACACCAGAAACTTTCGAATATTGTAGTATCAAGCAACAACGTCGACATAATTTCGCCATAAACATTTAAACGTCACAGTCGCATCACCAGCCATCTTCAGCGTGGTAACCGCAACGCAGAGTTCTATGTCAGGCTGGGCTTTTCCGGTCGTGCTGGGTTCAGACTTAAGTTGCTCCAAATGTTTCTGGCCTGCACATGAAATTTTTCGGATTTAGGGACACTTTTGCCGCTAGTTACTGCTGAAGCAATCGAGTTGATTAAATCTTCAATAAAAAATGATTTAATTGTGAATTATATAGTCATGTTACTTTGCAATGCAACCAACACCCCGTATTTAATTGATTGTTAGCCGCGCTTGAACACAGCTTACCTAAGCCTCTAAAATACATTCGCGTACTAGCACGTTTCGCATTTTTGACAACCCTGGTAACATAGGTGTGCCCAGGGAGCTATTCCACCCCAAAATTTTTAGCATATCTAGTCATTTTGTGCTTTGAGAAGTGGCGTCCCAAACAAAAACACTGTTGCTCACCTAAAATCAAACATTTTGGCACCCCAAAAAATTTTTAAGCCGGGTACGCCACTGCTTGGTAATTATGTTTACACCACTACAACTGCCTTCTGTTCATCATAATCCCTCCTGTGATGGATGTGCACGTGATATTGAAGAGAATAGAAAGGCAAAAAGAGGGTTTGTTTGACAAAACATAGCCAAGGTAAGACTGGCCGTCATCTATATGTTTCGATAAGGTAAAGAAATAAAAAATGTAACCTGCCCTTGATTGCTATATGCCGCACGAAATGATGAAAAAAAAATTTATAAGCCGCAGCTTGCAATCGAATAAATACGGTGTCTTGAGTCTAGATAAATTTAGCTTTCGTGCCTAAATCGGACTTCAAAAATAAATGTCGGGATCGGGCTTGTGATTTTGTGTTTGGGCTCCGAAATGAAACTCGCTTACAACTCTGCCGCAGCGTGAAGCAGAAATAGGAATGTACGCATTTACCAATTTTATTTGTTAAATAAGTAACGTTAGCTGGAATATTTAAGCTGGATAATGTTCTTTTGAGTAACAGCACTTACAAGCTTTCATAAATCTTGGTTAGTTTGAAAAAAGTATATCCAACAATAACATGCAAACTCTCACCCTCGATAATCGCATTCCGGACCCTCAAAAATGTTGTTTTGCACTCCCAAGGGTCCAGGAACCCCCAGTTGGGAACCACTGCTCTAGGCATAAGCAAGTCAGGTTGCTCTAGTTTCTACATCAATATGACATAAGTCTAAATGTGATAAGCTTGTTCATTATCATTGCCTTTGCTGACTCCTTTTTTAACTTACAGGCACTTTGGCAAGTCAAGGTCATTTTTCCAAGCGTTTCATTTTCACCGCATGGTTGTTTCTCAGTATAGGGAGACTATTGCTTGCAGCTGTTTCTTTGATGAGACATTTCAGTCATTTTTCTCACAGCTGCATGAAAACTTGCTGTAACAGTGTCTAAAAGACTGTATCTGGTTTTCACCTTGGTAAGATTAAACGACTGCATCAAGCAAAATTGCTGACCTCTGCGACATGTGTGATCACTTCTTGCATGTCCATTGCTTCTCAGAATAAAGGATTAAAGTGGCTATGGATTTTTTTGTAACCATGAATCTCAACACGAAATGCTGACCTTAAATACTAACAGTAAACCCTAACCCAAATTGATAAACCTTAAATGCTAACCCTAAATCAGCCATGTCCAACCCAAATGGCTTACTGAGCCAAAAATTATATCACTGTCTTAACCAGGGCCGCACATTGAATGGCTTACTTTGATCTTAGCAAACTAAATTTAGCTTATATTATTGTAATGAAAGCCTTCAAATCCTACATGCAATGGTGCAGATGTTATAAAGTGGCACTGAGGACCACCTGCAACAAAAGTGTCAGATTTAAGATTATCAAAAAGGACAGGTTGTCAGTATTTTGGATACTTTCACTATAGCGAAAACCTTGACTGGGCCACGGGTTGGACATAGCAGCCCTAAATCAAAAATCTAAGCCTAAATGTAAACATCTGTGTCTGCTTTTCAAAAGTTTTTAACACTTTGAGAGTCGGGGTACGATATATTCGTACTTTGAAATTGGCCTAAAACCAGCAGTTGTTAGTTGCCTTACTTACGCCATAGCTCCTCTGTCGATTGTGCTAGAGAGCTGTTCAAGGGCTTAAGCAGATCGGTTAGGCTTCTAGTCTGCACTCGAAAAAAATGTTTTGGTTGGGGGTGTTGATTTTTTGTGAGTGGTTCATAAGTTATGATCTAAAATAAACAAATTAATTAATTAACTAATTAGTCAAATATTTTAATTACTTTAGATTATAACTCCTGAACCCGAAACCTCAGCAGGTCATCTGAAGTATCAAAAGACTCGGGTTGTAGCCTAGTTTTCAATAAAAACTTCAGCGAAATACTACCATCTAACGGTTGGTGCCCAGGGCCAAGTGAAGTTGGCCAAGGTGGTCAAAAAGTCTTATACTTATGACGTCACTCACAAATAATCCACATTCTCAAGCAAAAAATTTTTTTTGAGTGCAAACTACAAGACTTTCCAAGTCTTTTTAGCTTTTGACCAGGTCTGTAGCGCTTACAGGACTAGAGAAATTCCCACACAAAGCCACGTGCGATCCGGCCGTTATCACGCGAACCGCTTGAATTAACCTGGTTGCGAAAATGTTAAAGAAGGTACAAGAATAGTAGTTCCAATTGCTCCAAACCTTTCAATATACAATCTTGTGTGAGAACATAAAGCGTTTTGTGTATTATCATAAAAAAGAACAATACAACCAAGGTGTAACTTGAATCGGCAACCCTTTTTTGCATAGCAGTGCTAGTCACCAATCGACTACGTTAATGGTCATGTGAGCGTTTCTAATTCAGTTTTATATCTGTCACAAAAAGCTTTTTTAGTCCTTTGAAACCAAAAACTGGATACAGTTGTTTAGACACTAGCTGTTCATTCATTACTCTATATTTTCAGACATTCTGACCAAATTAACTTATTTTTTTTCTATCATTAAAAAAATTGGTTTATGACTGAAAAAAACAGGCTTAGAGCATTGTGGGCCATTAGTTTCAGTTTTGTGTACAGGGATTTATTCATGACTGGCATAGGGTGTTGTTAACGGCATCTTAAGAAAGAAGTGTATAGACTTGGTAAGAAGTAATACAGTAGTGCAATAGTACCTCTTAAATGGTTGGTGGGCAAACTTTTCAGACAAAGGGCCACAACCTAATCTTTTTACCAAACCAAACCAGTTTTAAAAGAAACTTACGAAGGATTTTGATCAATTACAATTTTGCTTCATATTTGGTTGAACTGAAGATGTTCTTTTGAGCAGAATTATGTTCCTGTATTAATAAATGGTGGCCTGATTTTTGTGAAACACCTATGAGTCTTCATGTGCTATATTTTGATATGGAGCAATTATCAGCATAGCAGGTATGACCACTACTCTCTCGTAGGCAGGCAGATTCTGATTGAAATCAGTACAATGCTAAAGTAACAAAGTGCAATAAAAGTACAACTATGAAAAAACTATGAAATTTGCCATTTACTGTTGTAATTTTAGGGAAGAAAATCATAGTGTATACTCAAGTAAACACATTATCATGCAAAGGTGTTTTTAATAAAAGTTTGTGGTTATTTAATTTGTATTGTCATGCTTTGTATACACAGGGTCCTGGAATTTGATTTTGTGTTGATTGACCTGATTGTATTATTATGGCTATGTCTGGTTTTGATGATCCTGGTGTTTTCTTTAGTGACAATTTTGATGGAGAGGAAGATAATTCTAATCAGGTATCAAGAAGTGCTTTCAAAAAGCGTTTTCGGGACTTTTTAAGAGAATTTCATGTATCTACATCCTCCACTGGGGTTTCTTACATATATCGAGATCAACTGCGCCAACATTACAATCTTGGAGAATACTGGCTTGAGGTTGATCTGGGACACTTGTCATCTTTTGACAGTGAGCTGGCAGATGAGTTGTATCGCAATCCTGCAGAGTTTCATCCATTGTTTGAGCAAGCTGGTAGAGAGTTGGCTGATGAAATTACACGGCCAAGGCCTGAAAATGAGGAAGAAGCTCAGGAAATACAAATACTGCTACGTTCTGCTGCCACTACAGATTCTGTGCGAAGTTTAAAAGCATCCATGATGTCCAAGCTCATTAAAGTTCCTGGTATTGCAGTTTCTGCTTCATCAATTCGCTCTAAAGTAGTGACAATGTCTTTGCAATGTAGATCTTGTCGAACTGTAGTTTCCAATGTGCAAGTAAAACCTGGTTTGGAAGGGTTTACTTTGCCTAGGAAATGTACTGCAGCTGCTCAAGGAAGGGAGCCTTGTCCTGTGGATCCATATTTCATCTTGCCAGATAAATGCCAGTGTGTAGATTTTCAGACATTAAAATTGCAGGAAGCTCCAGATGCTGTGCCAATTGGGGAAATGCCTCGCCATCTTCAGCTTTATGTTGACCGTTATTTGTGTGATCGCATTGTTCCTGGAAATAGGATTACTGTGCTTGGCATCTTTGCAATTCGTCGGTCAGCACGTGGTGTATCTGTTCGAGGTAAAGAAAAACGTAGCCAAATAGGAGTAGGAATTAGAACACCATATATTCGTGTACTTGGTGTGGAAGTTGAAACTGGAGGCCCTGGTAGATCTGTTAGTGTTCCTTTCACAGCTGAAGATGAGGAAAAAATTCGTCTTTTGGCTTCATCTCCCAACATATATGAGATGATTTCTAAGTCTATAGCACCTTCAATTTTTGGAAGTCTTGACATTAAAAAAGCTATTGCATGTTTGTTGTTTGGTGGGTCACGAAAACGACTTCCAGATGGCTTGACCCGAAGAGGTGATATCAACATTTTGCTGCTTGGTGATCCTGGTACGGCTAAGTCTCAACTTTTAAAGTTTGTGGAACAAGTGTCTCCAGTTGGTGTATATACATCTGGCAAAGGTAGTAGTGCTGCTGGTCTTACTGCAGCTGTCATGCGGGATCCTTCTTCCAGAAACTTTGTGGTGGAAGGAGGTGCCATGGTTTTGGCTGATGGTGGGGTTGTTTGTATTGATGAGTTTGATAAAATGCGTGAGGATGATCGGGTGGCTATTCATGAGGCCATGGAACAACAAACGATTTCACTTGCCAAAGCTGGAATAACTACTACATTAAACTCTCGTTGTTCTGTGTTGGCAGCTGCTAATTCCGTGTACGGGCGATGGGATGACTTGAAAGGAGATCAGAACATTGATTTCATGCCTACCATTTTGTCACGATTTGATATGATTTTTATTGTGAAAGATGAACACAACCAGTCCAAAGACATAACGCTTGCAAAGCATGTGATGGGTGTTCATATGAATGCTAATCTCTCTTCTAAGCCAAATGCAGAAGGTGAAATTGACATAACAACTTTGACCAAATATATTTCTTATTGTAGAAGCAAGTGTGGTCCAAGACTTTCACAGGCTGCTTGTGACAAACTGCAAAACCGTTATGTGCTTATGCGATCTGGTGCCCATTCCCATGAACGTGAGTCAGAAAAAAAGACCTCTATACCAATTACAGTTCGCCAGCTAGAGGCTATAATTCGAATTTCAGAATCACTAGCAAAAATGAAACTTAAGGCGTTTGCAGGTGAGGCAGAAGTTGAAGAGGCTCTCCGTTTGTTTCAAGTGTCTACTCTGGATGCAGCCATGACTGGGGACTTATCTGGTGTAGAAGGATTTACCTCAACATCTGATCAAGAAGAATTAAATCGAATTGAAAGACAAATAAAACGCAGATTTGTGATTGGTTCTCAGGTATCAGAATTTGCCATTGTGCAAGACTTCTTGAAACAAAAATACGAAGAACGCAAAGTTCAAAAAGTATTGCAGTTGATGATGAGAAGAGGGGAAATTCAGCATAGAATGCAAAGAAAACTCTTGTTCAGAATAAAATAACCAGTTTTCTTTGTCATCAACAATGCCAAGTTTAGTAATTTTGTCTTTTATTGCCTTGTTCACATATAGTAAATTCTCATTTCAATAACATCCAACATGTAATTGGATAAGCTTTTAAATTAAACCAAATAGTGAAGAATGAAATCCAATCAAGACAATCCTGTATTTTTTACGTTTTCTTTGGGCCACTATTCTTCTTACTGATGTTGGATTTGCACCTGGGTATTTGCAAAATTGATTTTGTGATGTGTTACACCATCCCACAAAAACAAATCATGTCTTGCTGACTGCATGACAAAACAATACACATGTAACTCACCTTGTCATTCATGCCCGTAGGCACCATAATGTCTGTGTTGTCCTATTCAAATTTTACAGAGCCAACAGATGCAAACAGTACTGAACCTGATGGAACACGTTTAATGAAACACATTGTGAATGTAGCCTTTGCATATTAATGTGATATGTTTTTGTTGCTGTGAACACAATGACATCATTTTTATGTGCATCAAATAGTGTGGATAAATAGTTTTGTCTTAATTTGACCCAGTTTAGCAGATTTTACTGTGCAGGCTTAATGCTTGATTTACATCTTTGGAAGCAGTTTTGTGTAAAAATCATTTGTAAAAAGTGAAATATAAGAATAACATCCTTGCAAGTATGTGAAGCAGGAAAGTAACAGTTCATAAAACATTCTGACACTGTTTTAGGGATCTTTGTACATAGTTCAACTAAGTCATCTGAATGTAACATGTTTCTAGTTTTTTTCATTATCCTGTTAGTTATTGCTGCTGCTATGTACATACTGAATTTGTTGGGGTGCTGCTAATACTGCCAGGCTTCTTCTAGACCAATGTAAATAACATGTACAGATTTTTTGCCAATGTTTGTGTGATGTTCCATCTGTCACTGCTCTGCTAATAACACTGCCATCTTTGTAGCATGTTATTTGTCTGTTACAAAACTGTGCTGTATGTGATGTAAATATTTTGTTGGGTTTGTCAGCTACTACTATTCAACACTGACCAAAATATTTCTAATCTAGGGGCTTGTAACTTGTTATATGTGACCTTTGTAGTTGTATCTTTAGTATTTTGCTTGAGTTGTAATGCTACAACATTTTAGTTTTTTTAACACCTTGGATGCTGGCTATGAATATATCATACATCTAGAAATTGGGCTAAAGTCAAGCATATTTCAGTTGTCTTACCAACCGCATAGTTCCTCCACCGATTGCACTAGAAAGCTGTTGCAACCCTCAAAAGATTCGGCAAGTCTTCTAGTCTGCAATGAAAAATTTTTTTCTGGTTTCGGGTTTAAATTTTGAATGACATCATAAGCGAGGTAGGTTTTTGGCCATTTTGGCTCATGTTACCTGGCCTAGGGCCTAACCGCTAGACGGAAGTATTTCGCTGAAGGTTTCATTGGAAACTAAGCCAGAATCCAAGTCTTTTGAGCCTTTGATCGACTTTCTAGCATTTCTGGTTCAAAAGTTATGATCTAAAATGAACAAATTAATTAATTATCGAATTATGGGATTAATCAGTTATTTTGTTTACTTTAGATCATATCTTTTAAACCTGAAAACCCAGCAGGTCATCCAAATAACACCATCTAGCGGTTTTGGTCTAAACACCACCATCTAGCGGTTTAGGTCTAGCGTCAGAAGTGGGCCATAGTGGCTTAAAAGTACTGCACTTTATGATGTCACTCACAAAAAATCTGAAACCCAAGACCAAAGAATTTTTTTCATTGCAAGCTCGAAGACTTGCCAAGTCTTTTGAGGGTTTGAACAGCTCTCTAGTGCCTTCGGCACCAGAGTCATGCCTGCAAAACCCAAAGCCACGTGCGAACAGGCTGTTTTTGTGCGAACCGCTTCAATTAACTCGGCAGTGAATGTGTTAATAAACATAAACTTCAATTGGTTTGTGTAAAAGTGTGTCGGCACATTAAGTTTGATGTTTGCTGGTTATTGAGAGGTGGTGTTGTGCATTATGAAAATAGCACTACATTAAGCAAATGCGTATGGTAATATCAATCAATTTGGTGTATATATTGTGTATAGCAGACATTAGTTCAGTTTAGATTTTGTTGGCAAAATGGGAGAGCAGCGAAATCCAGTTGTTTTCATGGACATTTCTGTTGGAGGTCAGGTAGGAATAAAAGTTATTTTGGCTGGTTTGTGATGTGTGTATAGTCAATTTTGTTTTGTAAAGCATAACGGCAATGATACACATTGTTTATGACAAATATATTATTTGTGAAAGCCTTAGGCTTATATTGTGACATAGTGGTCACTTGCTATATTGTTTTCACAAATTTTGCTTGCTGCATGGTGTGAATTACAAAGCGAAGATGTTGGTAGTACTTATGCGTGAATTAACTACTAAAAATGCACAATTTTTATATGAGTTTTCCAAAAAATGGATATGTGCTGGACAAAAAAACTCAGTGTCATGCAGTCTACAAAGTTTGCATATATGTTCATAAGACAAATATCCGAATCATGCTGTTGGAATCTGCAAAGCTTTGGTTTACATTTTTGGGAATCTATAAATGTCTGTCAGTTTTGTTGTGTATACTGTAAGTGTGCAAGTGATAAAATTGCAATAGCAAAAATTTACTCAAAGTATTTTGAAAATAGTATCAGCATCTGATTGACAAGAATCTGCACTCCCTGTATCATTGTGTAAAAATCATTGTCTTGCCCATGTTCAGTATCTTGTAGTTTAGCCTAAAATTTGGAAACTCTGCTTAGATTTATATACTAATTGTTTCTGAATGGGCACATACCATTACTTGTTCACCTGTGGATGAATTAGGGTAAGCACGCGAATGCCAAGCTGTACCAAATTAATATTGTATTTTCACCATGCTGCATTGTTGGTTGAGATATGTCACCCTGTACACACATTTCTGCAAAGCTTAGTTGACAAGCGTAAGAGGCATTTAAAATAATATTGACACAAATTATGCAGGATTTGAAATTCCTTGCTGCATAAATTTTTACTGGGTTTTCAAGATGCTTATATAATTGGTTTTTGTTTGCAGGATATTGGCAGAATTCGAATGGAATTGTTTGCAAATATTGCTCCTCGGACTGCAGAAAATTTCAGACAATTTTGCACTGGGGAATTCAGGCAGGAAAACTTACGGCTTCATATTCTAGCACCCAAATCTTTCTGCAAATATGCAAGCATCTTGGCATTAAAAACTTGTCATGGTGTAACTGCTTGAAAGAGTGTGGCATCATGCAAGCATCTTCAGCTCACTTGATGCATTTGTTGATCATATGACAATAATTGTAAACCTATGAATGTATTTTTTCACTGATGTCATAAAAAGGACAATATTCGTTGTGGTGGAATCTCATTTCTTAACACTTTGAGAGCCGGGGTACGATATATTCGTACTTTGAAATTGGCCTAAAACCAGCAGTTGTCAGTTGCCTTACCAACGCCCTAGCTCCTCTGCCGATTGCGCTAGAGAGCTGTTCAAGGGCTCAAATGGATCGGCCAGTCTTCTAGTCTGCACTCAAATATTTTTATTTACTTAGATCATAACTTTTGAACCCGAAACGTCAGCAGGTCATCCGAAGTATCAAAAGACTCGAATTGTTGCCTAGTTTCCAATAAAAACTTAAGCGAAATACTACCATTTAACGGTTGGCTCCCAGGGCCAAGTGAAGGTGGCCAAAAAGTCCTCCACTTATGACGTCATTCACAAAAAACCTGTACCCCCAACCAAAAATTTTTTTTCGAGTGCAAACTACAAGACTTACCGCATCTTTTGATACTTCAACCAGGTCTGTAACGCTAACCGGACTGGAGAAATTCCTGCGCAAAACCACATGTGATCCAGCTGTTTTTTTTAGAACCACTTGAATTAACCCAGACGTCAAAGTGTTAAGGAAAATAAACATTTAAAAAAGAAAGAATAGAGTTGTTTGTTGAATAATCTTGATTAGCTTTTTATACTATAAACCACACATGAAAAGCAGTAGAGTTTCATTATTCCTAATGAATTTTTAGAGATTCATACACCATAACCAGCACCAAGTGTTTGGCTACCATAATAACTTGTTTTTGTTCTTATGCAGTCAGACCTTGTTTATCCGGACCATTTTTCTTCATCAAATGATGTCAGTTTAGCAAGGTTTCTGGATAATCAGAATCATAAGTGTAAAGAGCGAAATTCTTTCCACAGCAAATGGCAACAATGTAAACAAAGGTGACAATGTGCAGTACAGTGCAACTTGCCTAAGCAGACACTCAAAGGTGAACAGAAAAAAACTGTGGTCTTACATGAACTGTCAACAGCAAATATTGTATGTCAGTGGTTCCCAAACTGTGGTACCCGAAGGTGTTCAAAGTTGTACACGAGACTCTTCTGTTTTTCTACACAAAAAGAATACATTTTGTTTTCACTCATCGGGTTCTATTAATAAATTCCTGCAATTTTGTGTACTTCCCTTATTAGTTTCGAAAAATAGCCATTATAATATCTCACAGCCATGTTGTTCGTGCCGCATTTGCGTCAAGTCTGGTTTGCTAAACTTTTGATGGAATAAAATCGGGTAGATTGAGTTATCCTGAAACAAGGTGTTTTCATTGGTTTCAAGGTGGTACGCGGTGAAAATACAAGGCCCACAAATGGTACACGATAAGAAAAAGTTTGGGAACCGCTGCTGTGTGTTGAACATTACTAAATGAAATACTCATGTTTTTTTGTCCATTATCAGATCCGATCAATATATGTATACTAGCATGCATTCAGAATGAGATTAAACATGAAAAGGAACTGTATAGGAGACCTAACTGTGTCCTGCAAGTTCTGTGTGTAGAAAATTGACTTTCATTCATTGCGTGTAGCAAATTGACTTTCACACTTCCATCTTGATTTAATAAACAACTAAGTAACAGTTGGTGCGATTCGGTTTAGTGTTTTTTTTCTATTGATTTGACATTTCCTGAATATCCATGTCAGAGTCAGACAGTGAGGTTTCTGGATTAAATGGGTGAAATGCATAGGGAGAAATCTGTTCCTAGCAGTTTTGTGTCAGATAGCAGCAATTCCGGTTAATCAGAGTTAGGAAAAATGAGGCCTGACTGTACTTATATGATTTGCTGTATGTACAGCTCAGTGGACTTTTTTTGCTGAAGCAATAACATGTCTTCAATTTGCTATTTGAAATTGTCCATCAAATACAGATAAGGATGCTATAGGTTGTATGTAAAGATGCCATTCTTGCTTTTCATTAAATTTTACCTACAGATTATATTTTCTGATGAATGAAGCTGGGACCTACAATTAAGTAATGTGTTTCAAGTTTATATGATAATGGCTAAAGCAAAAGCTTCAATGATATCCATAATGTTCTTGTTTAAATCTTTTGTGAAGGTGATTCACTCCCACAGCAAAGTGTGCAATGTAGTTGCTACCCTTTCAAAAAAGCAGGCAATGTGACTTTTAAACAGACCAATGATGCTACATATGTGGGTGTTTTGATTTCTATTGCTGATGTCATAAAAAATATGATAAATGCTTCTTAAAAGTAGAGTTTGACCGATGCATCAGCATGCTGATATATATCAGCCAATATGACAATGTTGCCAATGTATTGTATCGGCAAAGTTCTGCCGATATATGTATTGACAATATTTGCTCATAAAAATGTTACGTTGCTGCTCTGCATGGAGTGTTTGGAAACCCAAGTTGCTACTTTGTCTCTGACCCTGACTGATTAATGCAAAAGCTCTCCTGTTCCAAGCGTACAGAGCCTTCATGAATATTGATCAGACTGCTCTGCGATCGTCGTGACAAAACGCTGTATGACGTAACATTCACTTGCAGGTTTTGGTATGGTAAGCAGAAGATTGTCTACAAACAAACTAGGTTACGTGCTGTTGTGTTGGCTGTTTTATCAAAGTCTCTCTAGGCTAGCCAGCCTTGCGTTCATACATCGAAACAGTGTCTACTGGGGTCTCAAACTCAGATTGCTCCATGGGCTACACGAGGACTTACAAGGTAACCCACAGGCCGCATTGTATCGCTAACACAACAATGTCTATACCTGAACATACTGCGAAACAGCTTTTACATTTTATTTCCTGCGAAAAGTATTATGAATTATAGGCAAATCGTTTCTAGCTGTCTCCACGTTCATATTAATCAATTTTAACCATCTAAGGAACTTGTTCACTTGCTAGCTGAGCACTTTTAATCACCGGTGAATAAACCAAATACCGTAAATGGTATTCATTTTCATACCGTTTTTCCACTAGGGAGGACCGCGGTGACAACAGTCCTAGGAGGACTTGGAATATCTCATGGTCAACAACAATTTCAGATAGATCTGCTGGCTCCACACCGAGACGAGACTAATCAAGGTCACAGATGTAGTCACTCCACCTGGTCCTTGACAACTTCTGGGCTGCTTTCCTGCAGGGTTGTTGTAAAAAATCCCGACCCAAAAAATCCACTCTTTACTTTTCCTTTGAAAAATCTACTAAGACGTAAAAAATAAAATTAGCAGGACACTTGTATAGTTATCTGTATTTTTTTTTCAATCAAACAAAACAAACAGCAAAGAAATGTAAAGGACTTGAAAAAAAGAGAGGAATAAATCAAACAGTTTGAGTAAATTCTAATGGTTATCTTCTTTAGCTCTGCACAATCAGTATATTTTAACACTTTGGCGTTTGGCTGCTTTCGGGGATTTTCAGAAAAAAGAAAACGCCTAAACGCATGTGGCTTTGCGTGGGAATATCTCTGCTCCTGTTTGGGTTATGAACCTGGTCGAAGTGTCAAAAGACGCAGCAAGCCTTCTCGTCTGCACTCGAAAAAAATTTTTTGCTTGGGGGATGTGGATTTTTGTGAGTGACGTCATAAGTGGAGGACTTTCAGGCCACCTTTGCCTGGCCCTGGGCGCCAACCGTTAGGTGGTAGTATTTCGCTGAAGTTTTTACTGGAAACTAGGCTACAATCCGAGTCTTTTGATACTTCAGATGACCTGCTGGGGTTTCGGGTTCAAAAGTTATGATGCAAGTTAGTAAAAATATTTGACTAATTAGATAATTAATTAATTTGTTTATTTTAGATCATAACTTTTGAACCAGAAACGCTAGAAAGTCGATCAAAGGCTCAACAGACTAGGACTCGAGCCTAGTTTCCAATGAAACCTTCAGCGAAACACTTTGGCCTAGTGGTTGGGCCCTAGGCCAGGCAACATGAGCCAAAATGACCCCAGAACTGCTTCACTTATGACGTCAGTCACAAACAATCTGCGCCCTCAACCAAAAATTTTTTTCGAGTGCAATCTACTAGACTGGCCGATCCGTTTGAGCCCTTGAACTGCTCTCTAGCGCAATCGGCGGAGGAGCTAAGGTGTTGGTAAGGCAACCAAAAACTGCTATTTTTTAGGCTGAAATCGAAGTACGAATATATCGTATGCCGCCTCTCAAAGTGTAACTTATCGCAATCTGCTTTTTCATAGTTGTAACTTGTATAATTGATTTTTTGTTTATGTGGCCTGAAGAAAGAAATGCAGTGTAATGCCTTACCGCTGTAGTCTGAGTAATGCAAAAATATCGGCATCAGTTATCGGTAATGAAAAATGAAAACCATCAGTACCGGCCCAAAAAGACCTTATCGGTTGAGCTCAAGTTAAAATAATATTTCAAAATATTATGAATGCTTTCCAGCTTGTTTTTTTGTTGTGAGGATTAAAATATGCGTGTTACTATATCAAATTTTCTCATTCACAGTTTAATTCCAGGTTCAAAAAGCTTATCTTTTTGGTTTATCTTTAGTAGTATAACCAGTAATTCTGGTACACTTGTACTAAGCATGTTGCTGCTCGAAAATATTTGTTAATTACATGTCTGTCACTTTTCTGATCCTGTATAAAAACATTAAAATAAAAAAATTATTTACTGTGAACACAATGCTTTGTAACTGGATTCCAGGCTATTTCAACATGTTTTTCAAGTTAACATTTTTGAAAATTTCCATTTTATATTTTAAAAGGCGAGATGGAATACCAATTGGTTATAAAGGAGTATCATTTCATCGAGTTATAAAGGATTTTATGATTCAAGGTGGAGATTTTGTAAATGTGAGTAAGCAGGCACATGTATCTTCATCCTTTTAATTGTATTGTTTTTCTGCACTTACTATAAGTAAAGGTCACATATTTGTTTATGAGCAAATTAAAGGTTCTGTGTTGAATACTCAATCATTAAAAGTGTTTGGTTGTCTTAAATTACTGTTACCTCTGTGGCTTGTACAATGGACATCTACACAAATTGTGTCTATTGCTTACGTTTGGCATTCTGCTTTTTCAAATTAAAATTGCTGTTGGTTGCATGCATATTCTGCATTGCTATGAAAGATCTTGGTTGTGAGCTCAGGATATGCCACTGTATTGGGTTTTTGTGTGCATTTCAACTGTTTTTCTTTGCAGCATGCAAATTAATCTTTTTTATGTAGTTGAACATCCCCAAGGATGACGTAGGGTCAGGTAGAAGTGTGATATAATGCTGCCAATGTTGATGAATCCGATACAGTTTCTGCATTTTTGCTAACCAGTTAAACTATATATAGTAAAATGGGGTAAAAAAAACAAAAATTTTAAGTTTGTATTATCTCTAAAACAAGCTAAGGTTTTTTGGTAGAAAGTAACCCTCATGCCAAAGTATATTGTCACATTAAAAATTTTTGGTTATCTTTTCCCAAAGAAAAATTATAATAAAAAACACTTTTTTTTCACCCAGGCGAAGGGGTAAAAAAACTTTTTCAGGGTAAAAAAGACTACAGCTCTTTCATCCATATTTGACTGGGTTCTGTACATTTTAAGTTATCCACAGTTTTGCACAAGTATTTAAGCATAATGTAGATTTGCAATGATTTATTTACAGCATGCTTCATGCAAAAACAGTAGGTCACAATGATCACTTCAGCTCAAGCAGTCTAGAGCTGGTCATCAGTACATATTATTACTTTTTGGGCACCATGCTCTTGCTTGAAAATTAAACAAGCCTTTCCTCTGCCTGCATCTGTAAGTTTTGGCTGGTCAGGACCATAAAAACAATACTTATAAATGCAGAGAAGAGAACAGCTATGAAACTTGTGCAAGAAAGCACAAGGCACCAAGTCAAGACAGTTATCTTGCAGCAATGCTAGCAGGTGTGTTTTCATAAACAAGCATAAATAATAAGATGAACCATGATGCGTGCGTCGGCTGTTGCAGCCGAAACAAAAGCATCATCATTAATCAGGTTAATTAAAAATCATAGCAAAATGTTGAAATTTCTGCAATTCAAAAATTTTTGCTCACAAATCCTGATTTTTGAAGTTTTTGAAAAAAGGTAAGGCATAGAATACATAATATTTTTGATAATGAAGCAGAAAAAAAGATATAAAATTTTAGAAATATTGGTATCGGTCCATGAATGGCCGATATATCAGTATTGGCAACAAAAAAGCCATATCTAGTCACAAGTGCAAGCAGGAAAGATGGGATTTTATGAAGAATTTATGGGTGTAAATG